>Ga0315902_10003905_pt1 | contig 21963 bp, 22 predicted proteins | sample LakEriMetagenome_9_FD_203523 | JGI IMG/M metagenome (GOLD analysis project Ga0315902, IMG submission 203523) | Freshwater fungal communities from buoy surface, Lake Erie, Ohio, United States - Buoy 12 MA117 | ecosystem: Environmental > Aquatic > Freshwater > Lake > Lake biofilm | place: USA... | reverse complement strand
GACGCATCTGATAGATATCAAGATATGAAAGATGATGTTGAAGATTATGTTGAAAATATTGAAAAAAGAGTTCAACCTTTGAAAAAACAAGTATCAAAGTATGCTCATGAAGCTATGGAAAGCGCTGAGGATGCAATAAAAGATACTAGAAAGAAGTTTTTTAAAGGTGTAAAATTATAGCCCTATGGCTGAGTCACCTCAAAATCAAATACCAACTACCCCTGAAATTCCTATTGCAGTAGTAAATCCTGAGTCAGGTTCTAAAATCCCTGAAATTTCCGTTGAAAAACCTGCAGTAGTTTCTCAACCAAGTATTCCTCAGGTTGAAGATACTTTGGCTGCAGATCAAGCCGCAGCTGTTACTTTAGAAGAAACCATGTCTATTGAAAAACCAGAAGATATTAGAGTAACTGGGGACACCTCTACTGGTAAATCTATTGAGTCTTGGTTTACCGAATTAAATAATAGAAAATAATTTTACTATTTGCTAGTTAACTTTTATTTTTCTTGGTATTCTTATATTATGTCTACTGTTCCCGAGCCGATTTTACCTTTAATCTATGCTTTTTTATTGATAGTTTTTGTGCCAGTAGCTTTTTTAATTTTTTTCCCTTTATTAGGTTATTTGATAAGAAAAGTATTTTACTTTTATTTAAGTCCAAAGTTAGTTGCTATGATTGTAAAAGTAGGTTCTAACGATGAAACCAACTTTAAAATGTGCGATCAGTTATTTGCTGGTATTTATGGAATTAAGAGAAAATTTTGGGAAACACTATTAGGAATTGAAAATAGAGTTTCGTTTGAAATTATAGCAAAAAAAGGTGAGGTTGCTTTTTATATAATTTGTCCTGAAAGAATTTCCCCTATTATTGAAAAACAAATTTACGGAGTGTATAAAGATGTGGAAGTTGATTTTGTGGATATTCCAATTATTTTTGATAGAGGTAACTACAATATTATCTATGAATTAAAACAAGAAAATGGTCCTTTTACAATGATAAATAGCTTTGATGAAAAGCAAGATCCTCTTAAAACCTTTTTGTCCACTTTTAGTAAGATGGAACAAAACGAAGTTTTGGTTTATCAAATGATTGTTGCTCCAGCTCCTGCTGGTTGGATAAAATCTGTTAGAGGAATTCTTGCAAATTCAACTAAGGAGGGTGTTTCAATTGATTCTACATTCAAGGAAAGTATTGAGAAAAAAATTACCAAACAGGGTTTTTATACTGTTATTAGACTTTTATCCATTTCCGATGACTACAATAGAGCGTTGGTAAATATCGATAACGCCTATTCTGCTTTAGGTCAATTTAATAACCCCAAAACAAATTCATTAATTAAAAAGTTTTTTGTCTTAAAACACAGCACAATCAAAAAACTAATTTTAAGAGAACTTAACATTTTGGAAATAAGAGTACCGCTATTTGATATTTTATTATTTTTAAATAATTCTTTATTTAATACTGAAGAGTTATCAAATATATTTCATTTCCCTAATAAAGAGGTTGCAGTAACTGGTCTTAAAAGAGTGGATTTTCAAAAAGCAGCTGCTCCTTCAGTATTACCGCAAGAAGGAATTGTGCTTGGTAAAAATAAATTTAGAGGACTTGAAAATATTATCAGAATTAAAGATCAGGATAGGCTAAGGCATATGTATATTCTGGGTCAAACAGGTTCTGGTAAATCTTTCTTTTTATTTTCTCAGATTTTACAAGATATTTACCGAGGTAAAGGCGTTTGTGTTTTAGATCCGCACGGACCAGATATAGAAAATCTACTTAAAAAAATTCCTCCTCACAGAGAAAAAGATGTTATTTATTTTAACGCTGCAGACTTTGAGAGACCAATTGGCATCAATGTTTTGCAGATTTTAGCTAAAAACCCGGAGTCTATTGAAATCCAAAGAAACATTATTATTAATTCATTTATTGAAATGTTAAGAAAATTATACGATCCTCAAAATCAAGGCATTGTTGGACCTTTCTTTGAGAGAAGTGTTAGAAACTGTATGTTAACTGCCATGGTCGATCCCGATGCTACCTTGGTTGACGTTGTGCAATTACTTATGGAAGATTCTGCAGCCGAGAAGTATTTACCAAAAATTACTGATCCTCAAGTAATTGCTTATTGGAAAGAAGAAAGAGCAAAGATGACAGATCAGACAAGAAGTGAATCGATGGGTTATTTAACTTCTAAATTTTCTAGGTTTACACAAGACAAGTTTATCCGAAATATAATTGCTCAATCTGAATCCTCAATTAATATTCCTGAAATTATGCAAAATCAAAAAATACTTCTGATAAACCTTTCTAAAGGTATCATCGGAGCTGAGAACTCCTCTTTCCTTGGTTTATTACTTGTTCCAAAAGTTTTAGACGCTGCTATGGCACGAGCTGAGAAAATTAGATCTGGAGAAACTTTCCCTGATTTTTATTTATATGTCGACGAGTTTCAAAATTTTGCAACTGATGCTTTTGAGTCTATTTTATCTGAGGCAAGAAAATTTAAACTTGGAATGACTGTTGCTAATCAGTATATTTCTCAATTATCAGATAAAATTAAAAACGCAGTTTTTGGAAACGTAGGCACCTTAACCTTTTTTAGGGTCGGTCCGGATGACGCTCCGTACGGTAAAAAAGCTTTAGAAGAGAAATTTGAGGAAAAAGACTTTTTAAAGCTAAAAATGGGTAATGCTTATATTAAATTACTTATTGATGGCGCTCCTTCTTCTCCATTTAGTTTGGTAATTGATAAAAAATTAATGGTGGATCCTTTTAAAGAAGATTCCGAAATTTCAAAAAGAATTCAAGCTTACTCAAGAGATACTTATGGAAAAGATGCGGCTGAGATTGAAAAAATTATTACTGAGAGGTATTCAACTGTTAAACAAGCAGCCCAGCCTATGGGAGGAGAGCCTGGAGAGCCTCAATTGAAGTTTGATGACGATTTCTTTGCTGACTTATAGTGATATAATTGAAAAATTATGAAATCCTTGGATGTTAGAGAAAAATATATAAATTTTTTTGAGAAAAATGGTCACTTTCATATCCCATCCTCAAGTCTTTTGCCTGAAAATGATCCTACCACTTTATTCGTAAGTTCCGGAATGCAACCATTACTTAAATACTTTATCGGAGAAACCCATCCAAATGGTACCAGGATTGTTAACTCTCAAGTATGTTTAAGAGCCCACGGTTTTATGGATGATTTACTCGAAGTTGGCGATAATAGGCATACTTCAATGTTTGAAATGTTAGGAAATTGGTCTTTTGGGGATTACTTCAAAAAAGAGCAAATACCTTTCTTTTACAATTTTTTAACTAAAGAGCTAGGGATTAATCCTTCAAAACTTTATGTTTCATGCTTTATTGGAGATTCTGAAAACAATATCCCCAAGGATTTAGAAGCTGTTGCAATCTGGAAAGAGTTATTTACTAAGGATGGAATCGATTGTGAAGTTGTCGAGTTTTCATCTATGGAAGAAGCGGATCAAAAAGGAAATAAAGGTGCTCGAATTTGTTTATATCCTTCTAAGAAAAACTGGTGGAGTAGAAACGGTGTTCCTTCAAATATGCCTGAAGGAGATATCGGAGGTCCAGATACGGAAGTATTCTTCGATTTTCAAATAGAACATGATAAAAGATTTAGTGAATTTTGTCATCCAAATTGTGATTGTGGAAAATATTTAGAAATTGGTAATTCAGTTTTTACTCAATATATTAAAAAAAGTGGAAAATTTGAAGAATTACCATCTAAAAATGTCGATTTTGGTGGGGGATTAGAGAGAGTTGTTGCAGTTCTGAATAACACTGATGATGTATTTGAAACAGATTTATACACCCCAATAATTTCTAAACTAGAAGAGCTTTTAAATTTAAAATATTCTGAAAACAAACCTTTGTTTAGAGTTATTGCAGATCACATGAAATCTGCTACTTTTCTGGGTTTTTACAATGTTATTCCTTCAAATAAACAACAAGGATACGTTTTAAGAAAATTTATTAGAAGATCTGCAATTAAAATTTATTTAAATAATAAAAATTTAGATTTTAGCGACATTTTAAGTAAACTTCCTCAAAGTGTTTACGAGGTATATCAGAATGTTCCCCAAAAATATGGGTTTAATGTAAATCCTGAGTTACTTCCAAAAATTTCAGAAATGATTAAAAATGAAGCTGATGCTTTTAAAAAAGTTTTAAACAATGGTTTAAAGATAATCGATAAAGCAGGATTAGAAAAAGTTGATGGAAAATTCGTTTTTGATTTGTATCAAAACCATGGATTTCCTTTTGAAGTTTCTTATGAAATTTATAAATTAAAAAGTAAAGAAATCTCTCAAACTGAGTTTTTAGAAGAATTTAATAAACACCGCGCCATTTCGAAGTAATTTTTGATATTATTTATATAATGTTCTTAAGTAAATTTATAAATTTAATACCAGCTTTTGGTCAGGAATCTCCTTATTTTTTAACAATAGATTTAAATTCTGACACCTTAAAAGTTTATTTAAACGAGATTGTAGTTGTTGAGAATGAGGAAAAAATAAGAATTAGAAAGGAATATAAGGAGCATGTTTCAGAAGATATTTTTAATTTTGGAGAATTGCTTGATTATTCTAAATTAAAAGAGATTCTCAATAATATTTTATTAGAAATAAAAAAAGACTTTAAAGATATAAGAGTTAAAAACTCGATTGTATTGTTAAGTGGTCAGAATGCTAGATCTCTGATGACCACGCTCCAAGTTAACAGAACTTCTAATTCTGAAATTGATGAAAAAGAAAATAATGAGATAATGCAAAAACTATTTGAAGCTTCTTATAACGAAATCTCCTCAATTATATTCGAGGAAAATAATCAAGAAAATATAGAAATGGAGTTGATTGACTTCACTCCAGTTTTTATCTCAATAGATGATAGAGAGGTAATTGATTTAATTGGTGAGCAAGGTGATGAAGTCCAAATTTGTTATAGTGTTTTCTTCGGAAAATCACAGCTAATGGATAGTTTTAGAAAAGTTTTTGGAAGCTTAGGTCTTGAAATAAAAAGTTTTATTCCAAGTAATTTAGCAATTCTAAAAACATTAAAAAAATCTCGAAAAGATAAAATTGATTGCATTATTTTAGATATTGGCGGAAAATCAACCGAGGCGGTTGTTTGTTTTGGAGGCGGAGTACTACTCAACAAGACTCTTGATATAGGTGGTTCTGATTTCACTAAAGAATTAGCTGAAAAATTAAATCTTTCCTATTTAAATGCCGAAAAAGTTAAAAGACTTTACACCTATAATAAGTTGAAGGATAAAGAAAGTGCCGTAGTTCAAAAAGTCTTAACCTTTAATTTAGAAAATTGGTTACTTGGTTTAGAAGAGTTATTTTCTAGTTTTGATTCCGTTAAGGTTTTTCCTTCCGATTTTTTTGTAGTTGGAGGTTCTTGCGAACTTCCTGATGTCTTAGAATACTTGTTTGAAGAGCCTTGGACAAGATCTATAGCTTTTAAATCTCTACCTAAATTTAAAAAACTAGATTTTACAACACTAAAAAAATTAGATAAGCCTCAAATTCAAAGACCAATCGAGGATTTGATTCCAACCTTGGCTTCAATTTATTATTTAGAAAAGAGGGATAGAGCATGATTGAATTAGAATTTAAAAAACAGGATAGGCTCTTACAAATAATTAACAAAATATTAACCACAGAAGGTTCCGAACTAAAAATAAGAATTGATTCTGATTCCATACTTTTTAAAAATGTTTTAAATCTTAAAATTTTTCAAAAAGTATTAGATTCCTCCGGCAAGATTGCCAAAATCGAAACTGAAAGCGAGCTTGGTAAAAAAATGCTTTCAAGTATAAGAAATAATAATGAAGAAGCTGACTTTTCAAGATATCAAGAAAGTTTGAAAGAAGAAAATTCTGAAAAGATTTTACCTGAAACTAAGATAAAAACTAAATTTGAATTACCAAAAGTTTCATTACCAGATTTTAAATCTTTAAACTTAAAGATGATTCCTGTTTTTATAGCTGGAATTTTATTGGTTTTTGGGATTGGTTATTACTTTTTGATTTATAAACTAAGTGTAAATTTAGAAATTTTAGTAAGTGCTGAGAGGTTTGTAAAATCATTTGAAGTAAAACTCTCTAGTTTAAAAAATACAGATATTGGAGAAAAAATAATAAGAGCAGAAAGTGTTAGCGGGGTTTTTCAAGCAACTTTAGAGATACCTACCACCGGAAAAGTAGAGGGTGGAAAAAAAGCTGAAGGAGAGATTAAGTTCCTTAACAAAACTGATAAAGTTATTAAGCTTGATAAAGATACAAAGTTATCATTCAAAGATTCAGGAAAGGAGTACTTCTTTATTCTAGATGATTCTGTTGAAGTTCCCGCCCGAACACTTACATCAACTTCTCCAGAAACCTTTGTTAGCGGCGAAAAGGTAGAGTCAGCAACAGCTTCCTCTTTTGGCTCTACATATAACTTAGCGGCGGGTAAAAATATTTCAATCGGTGGTTATTCTCCTTCAGAGCTTTCGGCAATAGTTTCTTCCTCATTTGAAGGTGGAGTTAAAAATACTTTAAATGCCGTATCCGAAACGGATTTGAAAGAAGTTTCATCTCAAAGCTTTGAAAATTTCAAATCAAGTTTCGTATTTAATACATCTGGTTCCAAAAACATCCTAAAAAACAGCGAAAGCTTTTCTTTAGCAAACCAGAAGTTTAGTTCTCAGTTATCTGAGGCCTCAGAAAAGTTAACAGTTACTCAAGATATTGTTGTTTCTTACATGGTATATGATAATGACGAAGTTTTATCTTTTGTAAAAGCTTCTATAAAATCCTTAATGTCTGAAGGTTATGAATTGTACGGTAAAGATTTACAAATTGAGTTAAATTCACTGGGGTCGACTTCTGGAATCAGTTATGATAATAAAGAAGCTAATGCTCAGTTGACAGTTAAAAGCTATAAAATCCCAGTAATCGATGATGAAGATATAAAGAAGAGATTAGCTGGAAAGAATCTTACCGAGGTGTCTGAATTGCTTGAAGATCTTGACGTGAATTATAATATTGAATCTAGTAGTGGTTTGTTAAATCTTTTGGGATTTCCAAAAGATACCTCAAAAATAAATGTCACAATTACCAAACAATAAGGAAAATATTCTTGGAATTGATTATGGTTTAGTAAACACAGGCATTGCAATTTGCGATAATGGTATTGTTTCACCTTTAACAATAATTAATTCCAAAAATTTTAATCATCTTCAATCTTCTTTATCTACTTTAGTAGTTAAAAATAAAATTAATAAAATTGTAGTTGGCTTACCACTTTCTGCTAACGGTTCTGAAAACCCACAAACATTGAAAGTTAGACAATTTGTTAATAATTTAAAAAAATATATTAAAATTCCAATTGTTTTTATAAACGAATACGGCTCTACACAAGAATTTCTATCAAGTGGGGTAGTTTCAAATGTCTCGAGAAAAAAGGTTAAAAATAACGACAAGTATTCTGCTGCTTTAATTATTGAATATTATCTAGAGAGCTTGAATTAAATTTTAGATTTTAATTTTACTTCTTTGGAATCACAAGACATGCACATAAAATTTTCTCCTTTTGAGAGGCATTGAGGACAAATATAAATCCCATCTTTTTTAATCATGTCTTTGGTATCGCACTTGTTACATAAAAATATAATATCGTCTTGATGTTTATGTCCGCAGTTTGGACAGACAAAATCTAACTCTTTAACTTCTTCTGTTGTTTCTAAATCTTCATTTAAGATGTCTAAATCATCATTCATATTTAAAAATATATCAAAAATAAGATAAAATACAATTAATGAATTTGTTTTTAATTATCTATTTTTCAATATCATCAATCTATGCGATTTATGTGTATAACAAAACGTATAAATCTTTAAGGCATTTTGTAATGAATTTCCTCTTTGGTCCTTTAAATTTATTATATTTAACTTATAAATTGATATTTAATGTTGAGGATCGTTTTTACTAATGTACAAAAACTTTTTTAATGGATACGAAGCTATTATTTTTGATTTGGATGGAACTATTGTAAATGATGAACTTGTCTGGGATTCTGTACTAGAGGAAGTATTTCTTCCTGAAATTGTTTCAGAATCTCCCTACCTTGGTGAGAGAGGTCAAAATCTTCGTGCAAAGATTTATAGCATAAAGGTAAGGAATACATTTAGAACCAACATTTCTGAAGAATCTTTTTATGAATTAGTTTTGAATAGTTTCTTTAAAAAACTTGACGAGATTGAAATTACTACTGGATTTATTCAATTTGCAGAGTTTTTAAAATCTCAGCAAAAAAAATTAGTTTTAGTTACAAATTCTGATCATCGCTTAACAAACAAGATTATAGAACACTTAAATCTTAAAAAATACTTTGATTTAGTTCTTACATCAGATGATGTAAAGTTTCCTAAACCAGCACCCCATATCTACGAACTAGCGATTTTGAAATTAAATTTGAAAAAAGAAAAAATTTTAGTTTTTGAAGATTCTGTTAATGGAGCCAATGCGGCAGAGAGAGCAGGTTTAAGAATGATAATTGTTTTACCGGATGAGCATAGTCCTTTTGAATATGGTTCTAAAAATAGAATTTTTATCGAAAATTTTGATGTTATAAACGAAGATCTTGAAACTGACGCCGATACATTTATCGAAGATTTTTTTAATAATTAGTTACAACTCTGTTAATTTGAAAAAAATTATAGGGTTTAAATAGTAGTCTTATAAAATTTAGAGAGTTTTTTTGATCGGTACTATTATAAGTAACAGTTACTTTCTTACTTTGATTTACAATTTTTAGGGGACCTAATTTTAAGTAAAAACCAAGAATCCTTAAGTAAATTTGAAAAATATGATTATCGTCTAGAAGGTAGATCTCGATTTTGGAATTAGTCATAATATTAGTATAATATAGCGTTATGAACGAGTATTCAACCCAAAAATACTATATTACAACCTTTGGATGTCAGGCTAATGAGGCTGACTCTAATACTATGGCCGGAATTCTAGAGGCCTTAGGTTTCGAAAAGGGAACTTCTTTACAAGATTCTGATTTATATATTGTTAATACTTGTTCTGTAAGGCAGAAGTCCGAAGATAAAGCTTACGGTATCGGCAGGGAAGTTAAAATCCTAAAGGAAGAAGGTAAAAAAGTACCTTTTATTGTAATGGCGGGATGTATGGTTGGGTCGGTTACTGGAGAAAGACAAAGATACGCCTTTGAAGAATTAAAGAATCGAACTCCTTGGGTAGACGCCTATATTAATCCTCATCAAATCATGAATTTGCCTGAAATATTAAATGATAAGGGTATCTTAAATGAATGGGCACTTAAAAAGTATGATCCAAATCAAGTGTACGGTTCTCAAAGTGATAAAAAACATGTTTTTATAAATATTTCTCTGGGTTGTGACAATTTTTGTTCTTTTTGTGTAGTACCTTATTCAAGAGGGGCTGAGGTTTCAAGATCCAAAGACGAAATTATAAGAGAAATACAGCATTACATTTTAAGGGGTTATAGCGAGTTTACCTTATGCGCTCAAAATGTTAACTCTTGGGGATTAAGTATGTCGGAAAAATTTGAGATTAGATCTGGAAGTGACCAAAAACTACCTTTTGCAGATCTTTTAAGAGAGATAGCAGGTATTAAAGAGGTTTCAAAGATTGATTTCCTTTCTTCAAATCCATTTGATTTTACCAACGATTTGATAGAGGCTTTAAAAAATCCTAAAGTTTCAAATTATTTACATATGGCGGTTCAATCAGGAAATAATGAGATTTTAAAGAAAATGAATCGAAGGCATACTGTAGAAGACTTTATCTCTTTAGTTGAAAAAATACGAGCTGAGAAACCTGATTTAGAGTTAGGTACTGATATTATTGTAGGATTTCCTGGAGAAACTAGGGAGCACTTTTTAGATACTGTTAAATTATTCAAAAAGGTGAAATTTAAGGTAGCTTTTATTTCCATTTATTCTCCAAGAAAAGGAACTCCTTCTGCAAAATTTTATCCAGATGATGTTCCTCTTAAAGAAAAAAAAGAAAGACACGCTGAACTTATGAAAGTTTGGCAAGAAACTTTAGGAAAATGATTATACCGGTAATTTTAGGACCAACTTGTATCGGTAAAACTTCTTTAGCCTTAGAAATTGCTAGGGAAACCGGTGCGGATATTTTATCAATTGATTCGAGGCAGGTATTCAAATATTTAGATATTGCTACGGGAAAATATAAGGATAATCTAGAAGTTTTAAAAAATGATGGTTACTGGGTAATTGATAATATAAAAATTTGGGGATATGACATTTTGAATCCTTCTGACGAATTAAATGTTTTAAAATACTGTGAATTTGCAAAAAAAATAATTGAAGAATACCGAGTCAGTAATAAAAAATTACTTGCAACCTGTGGAACCGGTTTTTATTTAGATTTTTTATCTGGAAAAGTAAAATTTAAAGAAATAGACGAAGCAAGAAAAAAAGAACTAAACCTTAAAAATATTGAAGAATTGAGACTAATTTTAAAAAATTTAAATTTTAATCAAAATATAGATTTAAACAATAATTTGAGATTAATTACTAAAATTTTAGATTTGGAGAGCAGTTCTGTGGAATCAAATTTTCAAATAGACGGCATAAGTTTTAAAACTTTTTATTTAAATTCTTCTAGAGAAATGCTTTATAAAAATGCTGATACTTTTTCTGAGGAAATCTTAAAAAAAGGAGCAATTGAAGAATTTAGTGAGAATTATAAAAAATTTGGAGAGTGTAAATCTTTAAAAGGTTTGATTTATAAAGAAATTTTTGAGTACATAAATACAGGTCTATCCTTAACCGAATTGAGTTCTAAGATAAAATTTTCTCTACACGCTTATATAAGAAGACAGCAGACTTATTTTAAAAAAATGCAAATAGAATTTTCTTCTAATGATAGAAAAGAGATTGCTGTAAAAATAAAAGAAATACTTTAAAATAAAGTTGAGATGAACAACGGACATAGTCTAACAATTTCTTTTAAAACAGTTTTCTATACTTTAGCTTCTGCAGGTGTTTTATATCTCTTGTATTCTAGTACAGATGTTTTACTTACCTTAGTACTTTCGATTGTAATTGTACTAAGTATCGAGCCTCTAGTTAAAGAACTATTAAAAATTAGATTATTTGGAAAATCTCCTTTTAAAAGAACTTCGGCAGTTTTAATCTCGTATCTTTTAGTTTTCTTTTTGGTAATAATCTCATTTGTTTACGCTATACCTGAAGTTGCAAAAGAATTTCCTGCCTTAGTTTCTACAATCGAGAAAACAATTAACGAATATAGTACAAAGTATAATTTTAATGTTGGAAATATTCCTAATCTCTCTCAGATAACCGAGAGGGCTGTATCTATTAGTCTTGGGTTTTTTAGTAATATTTTTGGATTGTTAAGCCTAATTTTATTATCTTTATATATCAGTTTAGATTGGGAAAAGATAAAAAAATTTATCCATAAGCATATACCAAATGGAGGTGGGCATACGTTTGATAAGATTGTTTATGATTTAGAAACATATATTGGTTTTTGGGTAAAAGGTCAGTTGATATTAATGTTTGTGATTTGGGTTTGTTCTACAGTTGCTTTGTATTTCTTAGGTAATCCATTCTTTTTTCCATTAGGGCTTGTGGCTGGTTTACTTGAGATTGTTCCTATTGTAGGTCCCCTTATCTCAACAGTACTTGCTGTTTTAGTAGCATATGCTTATGGCGGACCTAACATTGCATTAATTACCTTAATTGTTTTTTATTTGATTCAGGTATTAGAAAATAATTTCTTAGTTCCAAAAGTCATGCAAAAAGTTTCAGGCTTCAGTCCTGTTTTAATATTATTATCTTTTCTGGTTTTTTCTAATTTTCTGGGAATTGTTGGGGCAATATTAGCTATTCCTATGTTAATGTTAATTAATATTCTTATTAAGCACCTTTTAACCAAAAATTCTGGAAATAATGAAATCTTATAATGCTACTAGGGAAGCTATAAGCCGGATTTTGTACTTTGTCGTTTCTTTTGTTACTCACAAAAGTTCACTAATTAGTTAATGGTAATTTATCTATGCCTCTGCCTTAGGTCTACCTGAGAAAGGTTAAAGCGACCAAATCGGAGTTGCTGCGAGTGGGATTACCCGTTTCACCCAGTTTCATATCGTATGACTTAGAAACTGATTCGTCTCTGTTGTTCTCAAATCATGTCAATTCATAATTTGTTTCAAGTCCTTTTCAAGCTTGAACACCAGCTGTTTCCAGTCGGAAGTTGCCTTCCGTCCTCTTCTCGATGCAGTCCGGACTTTCCTCTGAGATTTAAATCTCAGCTACCATCTACTTCCCTAATAACATTGATATTATAACATTTTTTGCACTTTTTGTCTAATAATGGTAATATAGAAATCTGTATGGAATCTAAAAAACAATATCTAGAATTTTCTAAATCCCAAAAAAGAATACTTAGATTTCTGAATATATTTATCTTATTTTTTTTATTACCATTACTAATTATTTTTTATTTTAATTACGCTGTTAACAGACCTTCTCAAAGTTTTAAAGAAGTAAATTATAATCTTAAGGCTGGAAGTAGTTTAGAGGAGATTGCTTCTGAATTAAAAAATTTGGGGGTTGTTAACTCAGAAAATCTGTTTGTAATTTATGCCAAGATTTTTAGAATTTACCCAAAATTACAAGCTGGAATTTATACATTTCCCGCAGGATCTAGTTTGATTCAGGTTGTAAATCAATTACAGAGTGGTTCTAATGGGGTTGCAATTGTATTTTGGGAAGGTAAAAGACTTGAAGAATACGGGATAATAGCAGCATCAAAACTACCTGGATTTAATTATGAGAGGTTTATCGAAAAAACAAAAGGCAAGGAAGGAATGCTATTTCCTGATACTTATTTTTTCTACCCATCAGCTAACGAAGATGACGTAATAAAAGTTATGTCTGATAACTTTGAAAAGAAAATGGCTAAAATAAGAAAAACAGAAGCTTATCAAAAGACTAATTTGACCGATAATCAGATTTTTACAATTGCTTCTTTACTTGAAAAAGAGGCACCTAGAGGAGAACAGAGAAAGTATGTTGCAGGAATAATTATAAATAGACTTAATAATAACGATAGGTTAGGGATTGATGCCTCTAATCAGTACGGAGTAGCTTTAAGAAATGTTTGTCCTAATAATTTTACCCAAAAAGTTTGTCCCGACTTAGAAACAGCTAAAACAGTTGTGTGGTGGAAACCAGATTTAACCAAAAGTGATTTAGCTCTTGAGGAACCTTTTAATACTAGAATTAATAGAGGTCTCCCTCCGCACCCTATTTCTAGTTTTGGTGAGGACGCTATTATGTCAGTTCTAACTTATATTCCATCTAATTACTATTATTACCTACATGATTCAAATGGAGGTATTCACTATGCTGAGACAGCTTCGGGTCATAGTGAAAATGTTTCAAAATATATTAATTATTAATATATTTTATCTAGGACACTTTTAAGGCATAATAAAGTAATGAGTCAGGTTCCTTTAATAAAATTTGAAAATGTATTTAAGAATTATCGAGGAGATGAGGTTCTTGATAACATTGATTTTTCTATCAATAGAGGTGAATTTGTATTTTTGATTGGTCCTTCAGGAGCTGGAAAATCAACTATTATTAAATTACTTAATAGACAAGAAACTCCTACAATCGGTAAAGTAATAATTGATGGTCAGGATGTTTCAGAAGTTCCTAATGACCAGATGCATAATATAAGAAAAAAAATTGGTATTGTGTTTCAAGATTTTAAAGTAATCAAATCAAGAAATGTCTTCGAAAATGTTTCTATTTCCCTGGAAGCTGCAGGGGCTTCTGAAACAGAGATTCACGAAGTTGTTCCAAACATGTTAAATCTTGTTGGTTTGGGTCATAAAATTTATAGAAGTCCCCAAGAATTATCTGGTGGAGAAACTCAAAGATTAATAATTGCTAGAGCCTTGGCTCACGAGCCGGATATTATTGTCGCTGATGAACCTACAGGCATGATTGATCCTAAATCTACTATCGAAATTATGAATTTATTAATTGAAATAAACAAAATGGGAACTACTGTTCTTATGGCCACTCACGATTACAATATTGTTAATCATTACAAAAAAAGAGTTCTAAAATTAGAAAATGGAAAATTAGTTTCAGATAAAAAAGGCGGTTACCATGATTAATATCAAAAATATAATTGAATTTTTAAATAAAGAGAAAGCAATAAGTTTTATATCTGTTTTAGCTATATTTGTATCTTTTACACTACTAACTTTTATAATTTCATTTTTAGTTTTTTCAAATACAGCTTTAAATATACTTCAAAAGCAAGTTCAAGTTAGAGTATTTTTTAAAGATTCCTTTTCTGAAGATCAAATTCTTCAATTAAAATCTGAACTAGAATTAGATTCTAGAATTGCAGAAATTGGTTATACTTCTAAAGAGGATGCCCTAAGAATATTTAAAGATTTAAGTAAAAACGATCCGGTCTTACAAGAAGCTTTATCAACAAATATCTTACCTGCATCTCTTGAAATTAGAGCTAAGGATATTAAGGATTTAGATTTAATATACGATGAACTAATAAATAGAGAATATGTTGAAAGTATTAAATATCTTAAGGATATTAAGGATAAATTTAAATATTATTCAAATGTAATAATAGGTATTTCTTTATTTATTACTCTTTTGTTCTTTATAGTTTCGTTTGGAATCATTATTTCAACTATCAGAATAAACATTTTTCAAAAGAAAGATGAGATTGAAATTATGAGATTGGTCGGCGCGTCCGATGACTTTATTAGAAGCCCCTTTATTTACCAAGGTGTTGTTTACTCTATGACTGGTTCATTCCTTGCTGGATTAACTTATTTTTCTTTAAGTTTAGTAATGTTTTTTACAAACTTTTTAGGAATTAAAGATTTAACTTACGTAAGTATTTTCGGGGATTTTAGAATTCATTTTCTAATATTTAGTTTTGCTCTAGCAATTTTGATTAATTTTGTAGGTTACCTACTTGGAAGACAAGGTAGTAAAACTGCAATACAAAATTATCTTCAAATTTAAAAATGAAGAATTTTTTTAAATATTTTAATTTTTTAATTTTACTTTTATTTGTTTTTGTAATTTTAACCAAGGCTGAAGAAAATAGTACCGAACTTTTAGAGAAGGAAAGAAAATATCAAGAGATTTTAAATAACCTTAAAACTAAAAGTAATACTTTAATAAATGAATTAGAGTATATTGATAGTCAAATTGAATTAACCAACGCCAGAATAAGTGAAGTTGAGAAAAATCTGGGTCAGAAAAACATGCTTTTAGCTGACCTTACAAATTACATTGAAGCTTTATTAAAAAGAATTGATAAGTTAGATAAGTCTATGGGAATTCAAGACAATGCGATGAAAAAAAGAATTATCGAGAGATATAAATCATCTTCGGATTTAGATTTAATTAATGTTTTAGCATCAGGAAATTTAAGAACAGCAATAATTAAACTTCAATATTTAGAGGAACTTGAAGATCAAGACCGAAAAATTATTTCGTATATGAAAGACACTAAGACAGATTATAGTGTTCAACAAAAATTAATTGAAAAGAAGAGAGAAGAAGTTGAAAAAGTTAAGAAAGATATTGAAACTCAAAAATCCAAATTAGTCGCTTATCAAGATAGTTTAAATAAACAAAACGATGAAAAAGAGAGTTTACTTAAACTTACTCAAAATGACGAAGCAAAATATCAAAGATTGCTTTCACAAATTCAGGCCGAGCTTGACGCCCAAAATATTGCTGTTGGTCTTGAAGGAAAGGAAGGTACTAAAGTAAAAAAAGGAGAAATCATTGGTTATTTAGGAAACACTGGGTGTTCTACAGCCCCACACTTACACTTTGCCTATATGCAAGGATCCAAATCTATAGATCCTTTCCCCTTTTTAAAAGCTAACAAGCTTTCATGGCCTTTAACAAATTATAAAGTTACCCAGTACTTTGGTGAAAATTATAATTTTTATATGAGAAGGTTTGGGGTTCCGGGCCATTTGGCTATAGATATAGTCGATCCTAATAATTGGATAGGTTCGCCTATTAGAGCTGCCAAGGATGGAGTTTTGCATTATGCCTCAGACGCTAGAGTTTATTGTCCTGATATAAATAACTCAATCGGAAAAGGAGCTGTTATTGATCATGGTGGGGGTGAAAAAACAATTTATTGGCATTTAAAATAGGATTTTGATATACTTTAGCGCTTATGAAAAAGATAAAATTTGAGAAAACATTAATAAATATCGAGAGATTTTTACCTCTATTTTTAATGTGCGCATTTATTTATATCCAATCTTCTAAACCAGCAGTCGCTGTTTCTTATGTAGGCTGGTTCAACTTTTTTATACATAAAATAGCTCATGTGGTAGTTTATGCATTATTATTTCTTTTTGCTTGCCGGGCTTTTAGGGATAAAAAAATTGCTTTAATTTTTACAATTCTTTATGCAATTAGTGACGAGTATCACCAATCTTTTGTAGCGACAAGGACTGCTGCTTTTAGTGATGTTTTAATTGATTCCTTTGCGGCAGGAGGGCTTTATTATCTATCTGAAAAATACAATAAAAAGATTCCTGCAGTTTTGAAAAATTTTTTTAATCTATGAATAATTTAATTTCTGATTTTCATACTAAATCGGCTTTACAAACTATCGAAATTGCTGAAAATTTTATCAAAAATTTAGATGATAAAAATTGTTTGATTATTTTATCTGGGGATCTTGGTGCTGGTAAAACTTATTTTACAAAAGGTTTGTTTAAGGGTTTAGGATATAAGAATTTCAACGAGATAACATCCCCAACTTTTGATTTGGTAAATTCTTACCAAGTTGATAAATTGCTTGTTCATCATTTTGATTTATATAGAATTGATAGTCTTACTCAAGAAGATAGTCTTTGGTTACAAGAATTTCTCAATGAAGATTCACTTTGTATTATTGAATGGGGTGATAAATTTAATTATTTAGTAAATAAAAAAAAGTTTTTAATTAAAATTAGTTTTATAAATGAAAATGAAAGACAAATTAAAATTTTTACAAATTGATACTTCTAACGAAAATTATTTATTTATTAAATTAGTAAATAAAGATATTCAAAAACACATTCTAATTAAGGAGAAAAGATGTCATATGAAAGAATTAGTACCATCGATTCAAAAATTATTAGAAAGTGAAAATCTTGTTTTGACAGACTTGGATTTTATTGCTTTAAATGAAGGTCCTGGTTCTTGGACTGGTCTTAGAATTGGTTTTTCAACTGTTAAAACTTTTTGGCAAGTTACAAAAGTTAAAGTTATTTTTTATAGTAACTTCGAATTGTTAAGAAATAAATACCAAACCGATACTGGAGTTTTTTTAGTAAAGTCCTCAAATGATAAATATTATTATCAGGTTTTAAATAAAGGTGAAATGTATGGACAAAATATTATTTCAAAACAGGAATTAGAAGATTTTTATATAGATCTTCCAAGATATTTTTTTGAGGAACATGGAATTGAAGCCGATAATTTACTTATTCAGAAATTTAATAATAATGAGTTTCCAGATGTAAATATTGCAGAGCCGATTTATATCGTTGAAGGAGTTATATTTAATTAAAATGAAGAAAGATATTTTTATTTTAGGAATTGAAACCTCTTGCGATGATACTTCAATTTCAATTGTTAAAAACGGAACCGAAATATTATCTAATGTAGTTTGGAATCAAAATAAAACTCATGAAAAATTTGGAGGAATTGTTCCTGAATTGGGGGCAAGAAAGCATCTTCAAGTTATTAATTTTGTTTTGGAAGAGGCTGTAAGAGATGCGGAAATTTCCTTACAGGAAATTTCCGCAATTGCTGTTAATAACCAAAAAGGACTTATAAGATCTTTAGTTGTGGGAGTTTCTGCAGCTAAAGCTTTAAGTATGTCACTTAATATTCCTCTAATTTCCGTTCATCATATTGAAGGTCATATATATTCGAATATTTTATCTCATCCTGAAATTAAATTTCCTCATCTTTGTTTAACTGTTTCCGGAGGACATAATCTTTTAGTTTTAATTAACAATCATTTTAATTATGAAATTATTGGAAACACATTAGACGATGCTGCAGGCGAGGCTTTTGATAAAGTTGCTAGATACCTAGATTTAGGATTTCCTGGAGGGCCTGTAATAGATAAAATTTCTAAAGCAGGAAATTCCAAACAAATTAATTTTCCAAGACCAATGCTTGATCAGGATAATTTTGATTTTAGTTTTTCGGGTTTAAAAACTGAGGCTACAAGAATTTATTCAAAATTAAAGGATTCCCCAGAATTTAAAGTCGAAGATTTTTCTGCATCATTTCAGCAAGCAGTTGTTGACACTTTAATTGGAAAGAGTGTTAAAGCTTTAAAGAAGTATAATTTAAATACTATTTCTGTTGTTGGAGGCGTAAGTGCTAATAGCAAATTACGAGATGAGTTTGAAAGATACTCCAAGCAATATAATTTTAAAGTATATTTTCCAGACATAAAACTAACTACAGATAATGCTGCAATGATTGCTTCGGTTGGTTATTTTAAATTCTTGAATCAAGATTTTTCTGATCTAAACCTTGAAGTATTCACAAATAACCCTCTTTGATTTATGTTAAAATTTATCTATGAAGACAATTCTTGTTACAGGCTGTGCTGGATTTATAGGATCTAATTTTTGCGAATATTTACTGAAAAAAAATTATAAAGTTATTGGAGTTGATAACTTTAATGAATACTACTCACCCAAAATCAAAAGATTTAATCTAAAAGAGTTTGAAAAGAATCCTAACTTTTATCTAATTGAGGAAGATTTAATAAATTATCATAAAATAGAAGAAATATTTAAGAATGTAAGTTTAGACGCAGTCGTTCATTTAGCAGCTTATGCCGGTGTTACTTATTCTTTTGAGAAACCTTTAATTTATGTAAAAAATAATGTTGAAGTCACAACAAACTTACTAGACTTGTGTGTTAAATACAAAGTTGGTAATTTTCTTTTTTCATCAACATCATCCATTTACGGAGACTCTCCATCCCCATTTAGAGAGGATATGTCTACAGATCATCCTTTAGCTCCTTACCCTGCAACCAAAAAAGCTTGTGAAGTAATGTGCTCGGTATATTCCAAAAACTATGGATTAAATGTTACAATTTTTAGATTTTTTAATCCTTTAGATATTAGAATCAGGCCCGACTTAGCTCTAACAAAGTTAATAAAATCTGCACTTTACGGAGATGAGTTTCCTCAATATCAGGATTTAAGTTCGACTGGAAGAGATTACTGTTATTTACAAAATCTTTTAGAAGCTATGGAGTTTGCTCTTTTAAATCCATTTAAATATGAAATATTTAATTTAGGAAATTCTTCTCCAGTAACTTTGGGTAAATTAGTTGAGACAGTAGAGACAGTAGTTGGGAAAAAAGTAAATTTAGTTAGAATGCCGGAGAGAAAAGGGGAGATGACTCTAACCTTTGCTGATGTTTCAAAAGCTGAAAAAATGCTAGGCTATAAATCAAAAACTCCCTTAGAATTTATTGTAGAAAAATATTATAATTGGTTTTTAAATCAAGAAGATTGGTATCAGAAAGGAAAATATTAAATGTCAAAAAGTAATTCGAATAGAAAAAAATTAGTTTCGATTGTAATTCCTTGTTATAACGAAGAGAAAAATATCGAAAGATTTGAAAAAGAGTTAATCGAGATTTGTGAAAAAGATAAATCTTATGAATTTGAATATATAGCTGTAGATGATGGTTCCACTAAAGATAGAACTTGGGAAAAGCTTCAAAAATTATCCGAAAAACATAAAAATTTCATTTCTTTAAAACACTCAAGAAATTACGGTATGAGTGGGGCTTACCAAACCGGTTTTGATGTTTCTGCAGGGGATTTTGTTATTACATATTCTTCAGATTTAGAAATTCCTGCAAAGTTTATAAAAGATGTGCTCGAAGAATTAGAAGATGGTTCTGATATGGTAAATACCTTAAGAGGCGGAAGATGGAGAGAATCTTTAAAAGGTTCTTTACTTAGAAGAATTCCTTCAAACCTGGCTCAAGGCTTAATCGAGAAAATATCTGGACTAAAAATAAAAGATAATGGCTCCGGTTTAAAAGGATTTAATCGCTTCATAATAGATAATTTAAGATTATACGGAGAGATGCATAGGTTTTTACCCGCTTACTCTTCCTTGTATACTAAAAATATTAAAGAAATCCCTGTTGAATACGAAGAAAGAAAATATGGTGTTTCAAATTATGGCTCAATTTTCAGAACAATCAGTGTTTTTTTAGATTTATTTACTTTAAAATTTATGCTAACTTTTGCAACAAAACCTTTTACATTCATGCCTGGTAGGGTTTTTGGAACTGCTGGTTTTTTAACTTTTACTGCTGGATTTTTTATTTTGTTTTATGTTGTTGTTTATCTAAAATTAGCATTAAATCAAAATATAAACGACAGACCTTTGTTTTTTGGAGGGTTAATTTTATTTGTAGCTGGAATTCAATTGATGATGACAGGCTTTTTAGGCGAACTTATGATGAGATCTTACTTTGAAGGAAGTGGTAGAAAACCTTATATCTTAAAAGATAGATTAAATTAACGATCTTTTTCTAGAAAATCTGTATAAATTTTTTCAAATTCTGTACTTAATGAATCTGTTTTAGATTTTTGATAGTTTTGAATAAGAAGTCCTATAGAGCTCTTTATTTCTTTAATCTTATTTTGTTCATTTAACGGTGTAGTGGTTTTAATTTTTTCATCTAAAGCTGTTGTTGCTGTTGAATAATTATTATCTAAACACTGAAATTGTTTTTGAGTATCTTTATACTTACACCAGTTTGTAAGAATAAAATCATTCTTCCAATTATTTACTGTGTTGGCAATTGAATCTGAATTTGTAAAGTAACCCCCATTGCTTTCAACTGCTTCCCTTAATTTTTGTTCTTCATCCTGCGGTGCAAATAAAGAAATTAAATTTATTTTTTTAACAGTTCCTCTCGCTAAAACTCCTCGAATTGTAGTATTTAAATCGTAGTTACAGTCGTCTATTCCATCGGTTATTATAATTACTAAATTATTTCCCTGTTTTACAGGAAATGATTTTTCTGCTTGTTCTAAAGTATAGCCAATCGGAGATTTACCGTTAGGAACTAGATTGTTGACCACTAAAGGATTAGTTTCAGGACCTTTTAAAACTTGATCAAATGTTTTGAAGCTGTAGTTTGAAACACAAGATTGGTTATTTGCAATAAAAGAAAGGTTACCATTATTTCCAAATCCAATAAATTGTGTTTTGACAAAGGTTTCAGGAGTTACTCTATTTAGTATTTGAATAATTTGATTCTTAACTAATTCAATCTTTGTTGAATCCTTTGCAGGTATATTCATTGATGTAGAAGAGTCTATGAGAATTGAAATAAAAAATTCATTACTTAAAGGATTAGAGTCACATGTTGGGTTTGCTTGTTCGCAATATGATATTTCTGGTAGGTAGGTGTTTAAAACTTTCTCTTCTTCTATAAAATTTGGTATAAGATCTCTATCACTATCCTGGTTATAAAGAGTGAGGTCTGCTAGAGGTTGAGTTGCCTGTGGAGTAAAAATGTTTACCGCCTTTTCTTCTTCTGTTGGTTTGATGGAAGCTATTACAAAATAAATTACTATTATAGAAAATAAAATTGTAAAACAACCAATTAATAAGGTGTAGTTTCGATTTGAAGGTAGTAAGTCTTCTTGCTGGTACATATCTAATTAAATTATAACTAAAAAAACTTTAAAAATTCAGTATAAATTGTGAATATAGAAAAAAATCCGTAGGAAAGGAAGATTAGAACAAGCATTAATAG
>Ga0315902_10003902_pt1 | contig 21967 bp, 19 predicted proteins | sample LakEriMetagenome_9_FD_203523 | JGI IMG/M metagenome (GOLD analysis project Ga0315902, IMG submission 203523) | Freshwater fungal communities from buoy surface, Lake Erie, Ohio, United States - Buoy 12 MA117 | ecosystem: Environmental > Aquatic > Freshwater > Lake > Lake biofilm | place: USA... | reverse complement strand
CGCCATCATGCGCAAGCTCATCGAAGCGGCAAACCTCGTCCTCCAGAGAGGACAGCCCTGGGTCAAAGCCATGCCGGCATGAAACATGGTTGCTCCGGCCCGCTGCGCGGGCCACCTCCCCCTGGGGAGGAATGAGGGCGCCCGTCTAGCTGCGGTAATCCCCGTTGATGGCGACATACTGCTTGGTCAAGTCACAGGTCCAGACCGTGGCCGAACCCCGTCCGACGCCGACGTCGACGCTGACCTCCAGTTCGTCCTTCTTCATGTAGGCGCTCATCTTCGCCTCGTCGTAGGTGGGCGAGATGAGGCCGTCCTGGGCGGCGACCAGGGGGCCGAACTGGACCTTGAGGCGGGTACGGTCGATGGGCTCGTCCGCCCGGCCGACCGCCATGACGATCCGGCCCCAGTTGGCGTCCTCACCGGCTAAGGCGGTCTTGACCAGGGGGCTCTCGGCGATGGTCCGGGCGATCTTGCGCGCCGAGGCGGGGCTTTCGGCGCCCGAGACATTGATGCGCACGAACTTGGTCGCCCCCTCCCCGTCCCGCACCAGCTGCAGGGCCAGGTCCAGCAGGACCGCCTCGAGCTTCTCCCGGAAGTCCGCCAGCCGGCGGTCGCCGGCCCGGCTGATCCGCGGCGCCTCGGACTGGCCGGTGGCGAAGAGCAGGAGGGTGTCGTTGGTCGAGCGGTCACCGTCCACCGTCACGCAGTTGAAGGTGGAGCGCGTGTAGAGGCTGGCCAGATTCTGCAGGGCCTTGGGCGCGATGTCGGCGTCGGTGGCGACAAAAGCCAGCATGGTGGCCATGTCCGGCGCGATCATGCCCGAACCCTTGCAGATGCCGGCGATCCGCACCGTCTTCCCGTCGATCCGGGCCTCGGCGAAAGCCCCCTTGGGAAAGGTGTCGGTGGTCATGATCGCCCGGGCGGCGGCGGACCAGCCGTCAGGGGCCAGGGCGGCCTCGACCTCGGGCAGGCGCTGGGTGATCTTGGCGTCGTCCAGCAGCACGCCGATCACCCCCGTCGAAGCCAGCATGACGTCGCGCTGGCGGCAGTCGAACCGCTTGGCCACCGCCGAGGCGACCCGCCGGGCGGCGTCCGCACCCGGCTTACCCGTGAAGGCGTTGGCGCAACCGGCGTTGACCACCAGCGCCCGGGCGTCCTCGCCCTCGGACTGGGCCAGGGCCCGACGGCACCAGTCCACCGGCGCAGAGCCCACGCCATGGCGGGTGAAGACGCCGGCGACGCTCGTGCCCTCGGCGAAGCGCATGACCAGCAGGTCCTCGCGCTCGTGCTTGTAGAAACCGGCCCGGCCCGTGGCGATCTCGACCCCGTCGATAGGCGGGATGCGCGGGAAGGGAACCGACAGAGGCGAGACTGGCAGGGCGGCCTTGGCGGGTGCGGCAGGGGCGTCGGCAGGCTTGTCAAAGGCCCGAGACTGGCGGTCAGCGCGCAGCAGGGCGGCGCGCTTGAGGGCGGAGGCCAGCGGGTCGAGGGCGCGTTCGAGGGTCTGCCCGACGGCCTCCACGGGCTTGGGAGCGGCGCGGCGGCGCGTGGACCCGGACTCTGGCGGCGTCGGCTTGCGGCTCATGGCTGGGTCCCCTCCGTCTTGCCTTGAGGTTTGTCTTGCGGCGCAGGCGTTCCTGAAGCCGGTTCGCGGGGCTGTCCGGGCACATCCGGCGTTGTCTGCAGGAAGGTCTGGACCTTGGCCTGGCCCCGCAGCTTCTCCAGCAGGTCCCGGACCTGGTCATAGGTCAGGAAGCGGACGATCTGCGGACGCGCCGCCTCAAGGGTGATGGGCTGCTCCGGCCGGCGGTCCTCGACCTTGACCAACGCCCAGCCGCCTTCGACCTGGAAGGGGCCGATGGTCTGGCCCGCCTTGGCGGATTTCAGGGCCGCCTCGTAGGAGTCGGGCATGATGTCGGCGGTGAAGTATCCCAGGTCTCCCCCGTTGAACCGTGTCGCGGCGTCCAGCGATCTCTCCATCGCCAGGGCCTCGAAGGACCCGCCCGAGCCCAGCAGCTTGCGGATCGCGTCGGCTTCGGCCTGGGTCGCCACGACGATCTGGCGGGCCCGGATCTCTTCGGTCTGGCGGGAAAGCCGGACCTGCTCCTGATAGAGGCCGCGGATGGCGGACTCGCTGATGGCCCCCGTCACTGTGGAGTCCACCACCAGGTCCGCGAGGATGCGCTCCCGGGCGGCGGCGAGCCGTCTCTGGACGGCGGGATCCCGGTCCAGTTTGCGGTTGGAGGCCTCGGCCGCCAGCAGGCGACGGTCGATCACCTCATCGGTGGTGCGCCGGAATTGCTCAGACGCCGGATCCAACGGCTCGCCCTCGCCGATCAGCCCCTGGGCGACCGCCTCGCGCTTGACGTCGGAGGTCCAGACCGGAACGCCATTGACCCTTGCGACCACGACGTCGCCAGCCTCCGGCGGTGAGTCCGAGCGCTCGCGCCCCTGGCATCCGGCAAGGCCCAGGCAGGCGATCGCCAGGAGACCCGCCAGGAGGCGCCGGGGGCGAAGGGGAGAGCCGACCTGCAGCATTTCGTCGGAAAACCTTGCGGAAGCGAACTGGACCCTGTCCCTAGACCTTCCGGCGCGCCCTGCAAAGCATGGCGGCGGGCCTCAAGGTCAGGGCGCCCTGCGTTGACAGGCAAGGGGGGGCTGCTTAAGTCACCCGCACCCCGGGGGAAGCGGGTTTTCCGGGTTCCCGGCAGGCCTCGCCGAAGCGCCGCCCCCTCATCCCGTACAGGTCCGGATTCATCCCTTGAGCATCTTCCAGCGTCTCTTCGGCTCGTCGAATGACCGCAAGGTCAAGGCCATGATGGCCCGGGTGGCCAGGATCAACAGCCTCGAGCCTGCAATCCAGGCGCTGAGCGACGAGGCCCTGCGCGCCAAGACCGCCGAGTTTCGGGAGCGCCTCGGCCGGGGCGAGACCCTGGACCAGATGCTGGAGGAGGCCTTCGCCGTGGTCCGCGAGGCGGCGCGGCGGGTGCTGGGTCAGCGCCATTTCGACGTCCAGTTGATCGGAGGGGTCGTCCTGCACCAGGGCGGCATCGCCGAGATGCGCACCGGCGAGGGAAAGACCCTGGTCGCCACGGCCCCGGTCTACCTGAACGCCCTGACCGGCGACGGGGTCCACGTCATCACGGTGAATGACTATCTCGCCCAGTTGCACGGCGACTGGATGGGCCAGGTCTACCGCTTCCTTGGTCTTTCGGTCGGCGTGATCGTCCACGGCCTGAGCCAGGGGCAGCGAAAGGCCGCCTACGCGTCGGACATCACCTACGGCACCAACAACGAGTTCGGTTTCGACTACCTGCGCGACAACCTCGTCTACGAAATGGATGAGATGGTCCAGCGCGGCCACAACTTCGTCATTGTCGACGAAGTGGACTCCATCCTGATCGACGAGGCCCGCACCCCCCTGATCATCTCCGGGCCCACCGAAGACCGGTCCGACTTCTATCGGACCGTCGACGCCCTCGTGAAGGAGCTGATCAAGGACCGCTCCACCTTCGACCATGACGAGAAGCAGCGACAGGTCATCCTCACCGAGGCCGGCGCCGAGATCGTCGAGGAGATGCTGCGGGCTAACGGGCACCTGGAGGAGGATACGACCGGGCTGTACGACGCGGCCAACGTGTCCGTCGTCCACCACGTGAACCAGGCCCTCAAGGCGAACGTGCTCTACACCCGCGAGAAGGACTACATCGTCCGCAACGGCGAGGTGATCCTGATCGATGAGTTCACCGGCCGCATGATGCAGGGCCGCCGCCTGTCCGAAGGCCTGCACCAGGCCATCGAGGCCAAGGAAGGCGCCCACGTCCAGCCCGAGAACCAGACCCTGGCCTCGGTCACCATCCAGAACTATTTCCGCCTCTACAAGAAGCTCTCGGGCATGACCGGAACGGCCGCCACCGAGGCCCAGGAGTTCGCGGACATCTACAAGATGGACGTGATGGAGATCCCGACCAATCGTCCTGTCGCCCGGATCGACGACGATGACGAGGTTTACCGGACCGAGGACGAGAAGAACCGCGCCATCCTGAGGCAGATCGAGGACTGCTATACCCGGGGCCAGCCCATCCTGGTGGGTACGGTCTCGATCGAGAAATCCGAGGCCCTTTCCACCCTTCTTCACGCCTACGAGTGCGAGGTAGGCGGCAAGATCCAGAAGGGTATCCCGCACAACGTCCTCAACGCCCGCTATCACGAGCAGGAGGCGATGATCGTCGCCGACGCCGGCATCCCCGGGGCCGTGACCATCGCTACCAACATGGCCGGCCGGGGGACGGACATCCAGCTGGGCGGCAATATCGACATTCGAGTCCTGCGCTGGCAGGACGAGCAGCGCGGGCTTGGAATCGAGGTCACGCCTGAGCAGGTGATCGCCCGCAAGGCCGAACTCGAGGCCGAGATCGCCGACCTGAAGGCCCGGGCCCTCGCCGCCGGCGGCCTGTTCGTGCTGGGTACGGAACGCCACGAGAGCCGGCGCATCGACAACCAGCTCCGCGGCCGGACCGGCCGCCAGGGCGACCCAGGCCGGTCCAAGTTCTTCCTGTCCTGTGAGGACGACCTCCTGCGCATCTTCGCCGGCGAGCGTCTGGACGCCATCATGCGCACCTTCGGGGTCCAGGACGGCGAGGCCATCACCCACAAGTGGCTGAACAACGCCATCGCCACCGCCCAGAAGCGCGTCGAGGCGCGCAACTACGAGATCCGCAAGAACCTCCTGAAGTACGACGACGTGGTCAACGATCAGCGCAAGGCTGTCTTCGAGCAGCGCGCCGAGTTCATGGCCGACGAGGATCTCTCGGACGTGGTCGCCGAGATGCGCCGGGACACCATCGCCGACCTTGTACGCCGCCACCTGCCGCCCAAGGCCTATGCCGAGCAGTGGGATGTGGAGGGCCTGGCCGAACAGACCCGCTCCATCCTCGGGCTGGACGTACCCGTCGCCGAGTGGGCGGCAGAGGAGGGCATCGCAAACGAGGAGTTCGAGGAGCGTCTCCTCGCCGCCTGCAACGAACGGGTGCAGGAGCGTGAGACCCTGATCAGTCCCGCCCAGATGCGGACCATCGAGAAGAGCTTCCTCCTGCAGACGATCGACCTGCAGTGGCGCGAGCACCTCACCCACCTGGACCACCTGCGCAATGTGATCGGCCTGCGCGGCTACGGCCAGCGGGACCCGCTGAACGAGTACAAGACCGAGGCCTTCTCCCTCTTCGAGAAACTGCTGGTGGACCTGCGCCACAATGTCACCCGGTGGCACATGACCGTGGAGTTCCAGTTCGCCGACCCCGAGCCGCGGCCCGCCGCCTTCCAGGAGATCCACCTCGACCCCCTGACCGGAGAGAACGCCGCGCAGATGGGCGTACTGCCGGAGGGCCTGTCAGTGGAACAGAGGCAGGCCCTTCCCTTCTCGGCCCTGCCGGAAGGCTGGCAGCAGACGGGTCGTAACGCCCCCTGCCCTTGTGGGTCCGGCAAGAAGTTCAAGCACTGCCACGGGGCGCTGATCTGAGCCCTTCGGCTCCGCTGACGGCGTCTGCGGCCCTCCTGGCCCTCAACAACGCCCACGCGGTGGAGCTCTCGCCACTGACGGCGGACGCCTTCGCCAGGCTGACCGGCATGGCCTTCCACGCCCGGCAGGTCGGCGAGGCGGACGCCTTTCTCATCGCCCTCGACCAGGACGCGGGCTACGACAACCCGAACTTCCGCTGGATGCACCGCCGCTTCGAGCGCTTCGTCTATGTGGACCGCGTGGTGGTCGCGCCAGAGGCTCGGGGCCGGGGTCTGGCCGGGGCCCTGTATGCAGACCTCTTCACCGCCGCCGAGGCCGCCGGCCACACGCGGATTGTCTGCGAGGTGAACTCGGACCCGCCCAACCCCGCCTCCGACGCCTTCCACGCAAGGCTGGGCTTCGCAGAGGTGGGCGCCGCCACCCTGCCGGGAGGCGCCAAGACCGTGCGCTACCTGGAGCGACGGCTTCAGCCGCCCGTACGGCCCCGGAAGGCCTCTTCGTAGACCTCCGGCCGAAAGCCGAGAACCCTCCGGTCGCCGAGATCCAGCAGGGGCCGCTTGATCATGGACGGCTGGGCCCGCATGAGGGCGATGGCGCGGCTGGCGTCGAGGCCGGTCCGGTCCGCCTCGGGCAGCTTGCGGAAGGTGGTCCCGGCGCGGTTCAGGACCCGCTCCCAGCCGAACTCGTCCACCCAGGCGGCGAGACGGGCCGGGTCGACGCCCGAGGCCTTGTAGTCATGGAAGGCGTAGGACAGGCCGCGCGCAGCCAGCCAGGCCCTGGCCTTGGCCACCGTGTCGCAGGCCTTGATGCCGTAAAGGGTCGGGGTCATGGGCTTCGCGTCAGCTCGTGGTCACAAAGGTCTCGGATTCGATCATCCACTGACCCGTGACCCTACGCCAGACCGCGAGGTAAGGACCCGACTGGGCCGGCGCGTCCTTCCAGGCGGCCGTCCAGCGGCCCTGCTCGGCGGCGCGTTCGCCGACGGCGTCCACCTCGATGCGCTCGGGCGTGCGGACATAGCCGCCGAAGCCCGGGTCGGCGAACTGGCCGGCGAAGGCGGCGAGGATGGCGTCGCGGCCGGTGATGACCGAACCGTCTCCGGCGATCACCACCGCCGTGGGCAGGAAGACCGGCCCCAGCCGCGCAGTCTCCCGGCCGGCGATGAACCGGTTGGTCAGCCGCCGGCGGGCGCGGATGGCGTCCGCAGGGTCGATCATACCTGGGCGCAACCTCCTAGTAGGCCGTCCAGCCGCCGTCGGTGGCGTAGATGCCCCCCGTAAAGTTGGACGCCTCGGGGGAAAGCAGGAACAGCATCATGGAGACCTGCTCTCCTACCGTGGCCGGCCGCTTGTTGGAGTCGGTGTAGGACAGGAGGCTGTCGATCTTCAGCCGGCCCATGGTCGGGCCCTTCTGGTCCTTCATTGACGCGGCGACCAGGATGCCGGCCCGTTCGACCATGGGGGTGTCGGTGGCCGCCATGTTCACCGAGTTCACCCGGATCCCGTAGGGGGCGTAGTCGATGGCCGCGTTGCGGGTCAGGCCGGTCACGGCGTGCTTGCTGGCCACATACGCCGGATTGCCCGAGAGGCCCGTCATGCCGGCGATGGAACCGACATTGACAATGGCGCCGCCCCGGCCCTGGGCCAGGAGCTGGCGCAGCTCGGAGCGCATGCTGCGGAAGACGCCGGCGGTGTTGATCCTCACCACATTGTCGAAGTACTCGTCCGAGGCTTCGTGGATGGGCGCGAAGACCAGCTTCTTCTGGCGGGCGTAGTCTGGCGGATCACCAGAGAAGACGCCGTCCATGACGCCGGCGTTGTTGAGCGCCAGGTCGAGGCCTCCGAACGTGTCCACAGCGGTCCGGACCATGGCGTCACAGACGGCGGTCTCGGAGACGTCACCATAAACGAAGACGGCCTTGCCGCCCGCGGCCTTGATCCCGTCGACGACCTCCTGGCCCTGGTCCTTGATCCAGTCCACCCCGACGATGTTGGCGCCTTCCTTGGCGGCCCGGATGGCCGCCGCAGCGCCCATGCCCCGGGCGCAGCCGGTCACGATCAGGGTCTTGCCCTTGAACCGGCCAGGAATGACGTAGTCCGGATCGACGGGGGTCATGTCCTTGACCCCGATGCCCTTGGCGCCCTTCGGCCCCACCTGGGCGGCGGCGGGCGGGGCGGTGGCGGCGGCGGTGGCGGCGGCGCCGGCGATGGCCATGCCCTTCAGGAGATCCCGACGTTCCATCTGATCGTTCCTTCTGAATGGCGCGGAGGAAGGTCCGACGCCCTCTGGAGGCGACTATTCCTTGACCTAGCGGCAACCTCAAGGTGCATCTTTGCGTTCCGACGATGCGGACTTAAGGACGAGCGCGACTTGAGGCCGGCCGCCCGACAAATGGACAGACCGATGACCCATCTCCCGAAGACCCCCGCCTCTCTCCTGCGCCGCATCTCCCTGGTCGTTGGACTGTCGCTGGGCCTCTGGGCCCTTCCCTCGACCCCCTCGGCATGGGCCCAGTCGGTCAGCGGCGCCGACCCCCTGAACGGAGCGGCGATCGAGGCGATCCAGGTGGTGGTGCTCAATCCCGGACCCGACGTCGCCGTCGCCGACAGGATCGCGGACTCGGTGCGGCGGTCCCTGGCCCTCTTCCCCGGGGCGAGATTCTCGAAGGAGGCCTTCGACCTGCAGCTGGCGCGGGCCCGGCGGACGCCGGAGGTGGCCAGCCTCGACTATGACGTCAGCCTCGGCGTCGCCGGCGGGGTGAACCTGGAGGTGCAGGTGACCCTGGGCGAAGCGGCCTCGACCCGCGAAGGGCGGGGCCGACTGGCCGGGGACGCTTCGGCGGGCTCCCTGCTCCTGGATCGCAACGGGACCTATCTGGTCGGGAAGTTTGACGCCCTTGGCCTCTACTACGCCAACAACAACTCCTGGTACGGACAGCCCGGCCCCCTGCTGGCCGGCAACCCCCTCGTCCAGGGCCAGCCGTCCGGCGCCGGATACCGCGACTGGGCGGAGGGATATGTCCACTACGGCGTCTATGGCATCACCCCGCTCTCGCGGCAGGTCCATGTCTATGGCGGTCTGAGCGCGATCACCGCGGGATCCAGCGGGGACGAGCTGTTCAGCAGCAAGACCCGGACCCACACAGGGGTGGAGGACGCCTATGTCGGGATCGTCGGCGGGTCGACGGACGCCGCCGGCAACCGGCTGGTGATCAACGTCTCGGCCGGACGGCAGAAGTTCTCGCTCGCCAACGCCTTCCTCATCGCCAACACCGCGGCGAACGGGCACGACCGCGCGGCGCTCCAGGCCAATGCGCGGTGGGCCGCCGACAACCTCGTCCTGGCGCAGGTCGCCTACAACCGCCTGAAGCTCGAGGTCTTCCACCTGGATCCGGACGAGCTTCCGATCCTGGACTCCGGAACCCGGCTTGCGGGCGCGAACGTCGAATTCCGCCCCAGCCCCGACTGGCTGATCGCGGCGAGCTATGTCGCCGCACCGGAGTCGCGGTCGGCCTACTATGGCCCAGCCGGGACCCCGGTCGGGACCCGCAAGGGCCTGAAGGTCTATGACGCCCGGTTCAGCTACGCGCCGGCGGCACAGGGCGCAGGGCTGTTCGGCGGCGGCGAGTTCGCCCTGCAGGAGAACGACGATTTCCCGATGCAGGCCAGGGCCGGCTGGGCCGAGATCGGCTATCGCCTGCCCGCGGCGCCCTGGGCGCCCTCGGTCAGCTACCGGTACTCCTACTTTTCGGGAGATGATCCCGACACCTCGACCTATGAGCGCTGGGACCCGCTCTTTTCGGGTGGGAACGGCGAGCAGTGGGTCCAGGGCGCCAACCACTTCAAGGTGGTCCAGGACAGCAACGTGGTCGCCCATCGCCTGCAGGCCCGGCTGAAGCCCGATCCGCGGATCGAGATCGTGCCGCAGTTCTGGGTCTTCCGGGCGGCGGAGACGAACAACATCGGCGGCAATCCCGCCCTGTCCACCCTCTCCAGCCGGGACTACGGGATGGAGGCCAATGTCACGGGCAAATGGTTCGTCTCCCGCAAGGTCTATGTCCACGGGCACATCGCCTATACCCAGCCCGGCGATGCGGTGAAGCAGGCCCTGACCTCGAAGCCCGAAGGCTGGCTCAGCCTGCTCCTCTTCGTACGTTACGCCTACTGAGGCGAGGCGGACCTAGGGCTCCACCACCACCGTGCCCGACTTGGTTCCCGACTCCACCTGCTCATGGGCGGCGGCGCAGTCCTTCAGGGCGTGGCGGCCGGCGACCGGCAGGATCCGGGCGCCCGCGGAAATCCATTGAAGGATGTCGGCCTGGGCCCGCCGCCGGGCCTCGTGGGGGCTGATGGGCAGGTAGACGCCGTGGACGTTGAGGTTCAGCCGCATCAGGTCGCCCGCCGGGACGAGGGGCCGGGGTTCGCCCTTGGTGGCGTAGAAGGCGATGGAGCCATTCACCTTCACGCAGGCCAGGGTCACGGGAAGGTTCCCGCCGAAGTCCACGTCGACCACATGGTCCATCCCGGCGCCGCCAGTGAAGTCGCGGACCCGGGCGGCGACATCCTCCGAACGGTAGTTGACGACGAGGTCGGCCCCCGCGGCTCGCGCCCGGGCGGCCTTGGCCTCGCTGCTGACGGTGGCGATGACCGTTGCGCCCGCCCACTTCGCCAGCTGGACGGCGTAGAGCCCCACCGCGCCGGCGCCCCCGGTGACCAGGACCGTCCGGCCCTGCACCGGTCCGGCGACGAAGACGCTGCGGTGGGCGGTCATGCAGGGAATGCCCAGGGTGGCCCCCTCAGCGAAGGACACAGCGTCGGGAAGGGGCGTGACGAGATCGGCGTCGAGCTCGATGAACTCCGCCGCGGACCCGAAGGCGCGGCCGTTCCTCTGGCCGTTGTAGAACCAGACCCGGCGGCCGACCCACCGGGGCGACGTCTCCGGACCCACCGCCTCCACCACCCCGGCGCCGTCGCTGTTGGGGATGATGCGGGGGTAGGCCATGGGCGCGGGACCCGCCCGCATTCCGGCGTCCGACGGGTTGACCCCGGAGGCGTGGATCCGGATCAGCACCTGCCCCCGCCCGGGCGAAGGGGTCGGGATTTCGCCGAACTCGAGCACCTCCCGGGCTGGACCCGTCCGTTCGTACCAGACCGCTTTCATGTCGCAGGCGCCCTCTCCAGACCGGATGCCGTGCAGCCTAGACCAGGGCCGGAGCCCAGGCGAGCTCCGGGGCTGGCGTCCTCCGGGGGGTTGAATGCTATATCGGCTGGCGAGGCCGCCCAAGACGGCCCGACCGTGGGAAGGAAACCCGATGCCCAAGCGCCTCCTGATCGCCAACCGCGGCGAGATCGCCATCCGGATCGCCCGCAGCGCCGCCGACCTCGGGGTGGAGACCGTGGCCGTCCACGCCGAGGATGACGCGGCCTCGCTCCATGTCCGGGCGGCGGACGGGGCGGTCGACCTGGGCAGGACAGGGGTCCCGGCCTACCTCGACATCGAGGGCATGGTCGCGGCGGCCCGGGCGGCGGGCTGCGACGCCATCCATCCGGGCTATGGCTTCCTGAGCGAGAACGCCAGCTTCGCCGAGGCCTGCGAGGCCGCAGGTCTGATCTTCGTGGGCCCAAGGCCAGAGAGCCTCCGTGTGTTCGGCGACAAGGCGGCGGCACGCGCCCTTGCCGAAACCTGCGGCGTTCCGCTTCTGGCCGGGATCAGCCGACCGGTCTCGCTGGAAGAGGCCCAGGGTTTCATGGCTGGCCTGGGCGCGGGCGGCGCCATCATGCTCAAGGCGGTGGCCGGCGGCGGCGGGCGCGGCATGCGGCCGGTCAGCGACCCTGCGGAGCTCCCGTCCGCCTTCGAGCGCGCCGCCTCAGAGGCGAAGACCGCCTTCGGATCGGGCGACCTCTATGTCGAGGAGCTGATGCCGCGGGCCCGGCACGTAGAGGTCCAGATCCTGGGCGACGGCGAGGGCGGGGTCATCCACCTGTGGGACCGCGAGTGCTCGCTGCAGCGCCAGAGGCAGAAGGTGATCGAGATCGCGCCGGCCTTCGGCCTGCCTGAAGCCCTTCGCCGCGACATGCTGGAAGCCTCCGTGGCGCTGGCCCGGGCGACCGGCTACCGCGGCCTCGGGACGATCGAGTTCCTGGTGGACGCCCGGCCGGGGGCGCCGCCCCGCTTCGCCTTCATCGAGGCCAACGCCCGCCTGCAGGTGGAGCACACCGTCACCGAGATGGTCCTCGGCCTTGACCTTGTGGAGCTGCAGCTGCGCATTGCCGACGGCGCCCGGCTGGCGGACCTGGGGCTTGCCGGGGGCGCCTCTGCGCCTCGGGGGGCGGCGATCCAGGCGCGGGTCAACCTCGAGACCATGACCGCCGACGGCGGCTCGCGCCCCTCGGGCGGCGTCCTGAGCGCCTACGATCCGCCTTCGGGGCCCGGGGTCCGGGTCGATGGCTATGGCTATGCCGGCTACGCCACCTCGGCCCGGTACGATTCCCTGCTGGCCAAGGTCATCACCCACGGCCGCGACCTGACCGCGGCGACGGCCCGCGCCCGGCGCGCCCTTTCGGAGTTCAAGATCGGCGGGGTGAAGACCAACATCGACTTCCTGCAGGCCCTGCTGGCCAGCGACGCCCTGCCGGCAGGAACCCTGCACACGCGCTATGTCGAGGAACACGCGGCGGACCTGCTGGCCGCCGAGGCGGGGCGGGCGCGCTACTTCGAGCCGGCCGGCGGCGCAGTGCGCAAGGCGGGGGCGAAGATCGACCTGGTCGATCCCCTGGCGGTCCTGTCGGTGAAGCCGGGCGACGGCGGCGCAGCTCCGCCGCCCGACCCCGCCGCCCCCCGCGAGGCCGCGCAGGGGCCCGCCGGGACCGTGGCGGTCCTGACCCCCCTCCAGGGGCTGGTCCTCAGCCTCTCCGCCGCCGTCGGCGACACCGTCCGCGCCGGCCAGCCCGTGGCGGTGATGGAGGCCCTGAAGATGGAGCACGTGATCGTCTCCGAGGTCTCGGGCGTGGTCCGAGAGGTCACCCTGGAGCCTGGCGACACGGTCTTCGAGGACACGCCCCTCCTGTTCGTCGAGCCCGCCGAAGTGGAGGGCGACTATGTCGGCGCCCGGGCCCCGGACCCGGACGAGATCCGTCCCGATCTGGCCGAGGTCCAGCGCCTGCACTTCCTGGCCAGCGACGCCGGGCGACCGCAGGCCGTGGGCCGGAGGCGGGCCCAGAACCGCCGCACCGCCCGGGAGAACGTGGCCAACCTCTGCGACCCGGACAGCTTCATCGAGTACGGCCCCCTGGTCACCGCCGGCCGGATGCGGTCAGACACCCAGGAGGTGCTTGAGGAGCGCCTTGTGCGCACCTCGGCCGACGGCATGGTGATCGGTGTCGGGCAGGTGAATGGCGACCTCTTCGGTCCCGAGGCCGCCCGCTGCGCCGTCGTGGCCTACGACTACACGGTCCTGGCCGGGACCCAGGGGACCAAGAGCCACCAGAAGACCGACCGCATGCTGCGCGTGGCCCAGCACAGCAAACTTCCCGTCGTCCTGTTCTCCGAAGGCGGCGGCGGCCGCACGGGCGGCGGATCGGGCCCGCCCATCGGCTCGTCCGGGGTCACCTCCCTGGGCGGCCTGTCGACACGGACCTGGCGAGAGCTGGGCAAGCTGTCCGGCCTCGTCCCCCTCGTGGGGATCAACTCCGGCTACTGCTTCGCTGGAAACGTGGTCCTCCTGGGCGCCTGCGACGTCATCATCGCCACGAAGGATTCCTCCATGGGGATCGGCGGGCCGGCGATGATCGAGGGCGGCGGCCTCGGCGCCTATTCGCCCGACGAGGTGGGGCCGGTCTCCATCCAGGAGCCGAACGGGGTCATCGACCTGCTGGCCGAGGATGAGGCCGAGGCCGTCGCCCTCGCCAAGGCCTACCTCTCCTACTTCCAGGGTCCGCTGTCCGACTGGACGGCGCACGACCAGCGCCCCCTGCGGCACATCATCCCTGAGAACCGGCGGGCGGTGTACGACATCCGCAAGGTCATCGAGACCCTGGCGGACGCAGGCTCCGTGCTGGAGCTGAGACCGCGCTGGGCGACCTCCATGGTCACCGCCCTGATCCGCATCGAGGGCCGGACGGTCGGCGTCATCGCCAACAACTGCAACTCGACCTCGGGCGGGGCCATTGAGAGCGTCGGGGCGGACAAGGCCAGCCGGTTCCTGCAGCTGTGCGACGCCTTCGACATCCCGATCCTGTCCCTGATCGACACGCCCGGGAACATGGTGGGGCCCGAGGCCGAGAAGACCGCCCTGATCCGCCACTGCGCGCGCATGTACGTGGCCGGCGCGAACCTCACTGTCCCGGTCTTCAACATCGTCCTGCGCAAGGCGTATGGCCTGGGCGCGATCGCCATGGCGGCGGGCAGCTTCGACGAAACCTTCTTCTCGGTCGCCTGGCCCACCGGCGAGTTCGCCGGCATGGGTCTGGAGGGCCAGATCAAGCTGGGCCGCCGGGGCGAGCTGCAGGCCATCCAGGACATCCCGGCCCGCCGGGCCCTCTACGACAAGTGGGTGGCCGAAGCCTATGACTGGGCCCGGGCGGTGAACGCCGGCACGGTCTTCGAGGTCGACGACGTCATCGACCCGGCCGACTCCCGCAGGTGGCTGGCCATGGGCCTGAAGTCCAACCCCCAACCGACGCGGAACGGCAAGAAGCGGGCCTGGATCGACACCTGGTAGGAAATCCTCCCCGGAACGACAGGATCGGTCGCAGGTTCTCGCCTGAGGCCCGGCGGGACCTTGAACTCCAGCGTCCGGCAGGGACAGGGTCCGGCGTCCCGTCCATGGTCCGGAGCCCTCCATGCGCCTCGACAAGGCCACCGCCCTCCTCCACCTCGCCCGCCGCCTGGCGGGATCTGCGGAGGGCCTCGCCCTGGAAGAGATCGCGGTCGAATTCGGCGTCGACCGGCGCACGGCGGAACGGATGCGGGACGCAGTGCGCGACCTCTTTCCCCAGCTGGAGGAGATTCGCGAGGGCCGGGCCAAGCGCTTCCGGATTCCCGGCGGCCTGGACCCCTTCTTCGAGACCCCCACCGTAGAGGAACTGGCCGACCTCGCCCTCGCCTCGGAAGCGGCGCGCCGGGACGGTCTGCAGGCGCGCGCGGAGAACCTCGTCAGCCTGGCGGGTAAGGTGGAGTCCCGCATCCGGCCGGGGCTGAGGGTGCGCTACGCGGCAGATTTGGAGGCCCTGGCCCTGACGGAGCGCATCGCCCTGCGTCCGGGCCCCCGGCCGGCCTGCAGCCCCGAGATCCTGAGACGCCTGCGGACGGCGCTGCTGGCCATGAGGCAGGTCCGTTTCGACTATGCGGCCCGTGGCGGCGCCGAGGCCGTCCAGCGGACCGTCGACCCCTGCGGCCTTCTCTTCGGCTCGGTCTACTACCTGGTCGCCCGCCGGACCGGCGCTCCTGACCCGGTCCTCTGGCGACTGGACCGCATGGCCGGCGTGGAGGTGCTGGAGACCCCCGCCCAGGTCCCTGAGGGCTTTGACATGGACGCCTTCGCCCACCAGTCCTTCGGCGTCTTCCAGGAGCCGGCGGAGGACATCGTCCTGCGCGTCCGGCCCGGCTCGGCCGACCTCGCCCAGTCCTTCCTCTTCCACCCCAGCCAGACCTTCGAGCCCCAGCCAGACGGCGGCCTCCTCCTGCGCCTTCGGACAGGAGGCCTGCTGGAGCTGTGCTGGCACCTCTTCACCTGGCGCGGCGAGATCGAGATCCTCGGCCCGGACCGGCTGAAGACGCTGATGGCGGAGGAACTGGCCCGGTTCGGCGAGGCAACCGCCGGATCCTCCGCGACCTCCTGACTCAGCCCCCCGCGGAGAGACGCCCTGCTGGTCGGCCGAACGCCTCACGAAGCTTGCGGCCGATGCCATTGAGCGCAACCACGTCCGCCGCGCTGGGGGACAGGGCGTTGATCCTGGCGATGAGACGGGATGCCCGGCCCATGATCCGAAGCCCTGGCCGGGTCTCGAGGGCGTCGACAATGAACCGGGCGACCTTGGACGGGGCGGCGACCGACGTTCCCATGGAGCGCCAGAGGTCAAGATAGGGCCGCTCAGCGTCGGTCTCGGCGGGTTCCGGGCACAGATAGCTGACCACGATGTCGCGACCCTCCAATCTCAGTTCCCGGGTGAGCGCCTCGCTGAAGGCCGCCAGACCGGCGCGCGAGGCGACATCCGCTGTGTAGTACGGCAGGGCCAGCCGGCCGTCTGCAAAGCCGCCGACATGGGCGATCACACCTCCGTCCCGGACCCGGTCGATGAGACGGCGCGTCGCGAGGATCGGCCCCTCAAGATTGATCCTCAGCAGACGACTGATCTCGTCTTCGGAGTGATCGGTAAGAGGCTTGCGGACATCAATCCCCGTCAGGAAGACGACGGCGTCCAGATCCGGCAGGGCCGCGACCCCCTCTTCGATGCTCTCCGCGCGCTCAAGATCGATGGTGACCTGTCCTGCGAGAGGACCGGGGTGGACGGCCGCGCCAGGCCGGCGGACGACCGAAACGACGGCGGCGTCCCGGCGCCTCAATTCCTCGACCATGGCCGAGCCCAGCCCGCCCGATGCGCCGAAGACGGCGATGGTTCGGCCCTTAAGCACGGATGGCCTCGCCGGGCCGGCAAGACGCGCGAGTCGAAGCGCGAGAACGGTGAGGCTCAACCCGGAAAGCCGCTTCGCCATGCCGGACCCCAGCCGAAGAAGACCCAGGCCGAACGCCAGGTCGGCCGCTGCGTAGGCGCCCAGCTGGACAAGGGGGCTCATGGCTCGTCCCTGAGCGGACAGCATCAGGGCGAGCAGGAACGCCGACGCGCCCAGCAGACACCACGCCGACAATGACCGGGCTGAACGGAGCGTACCAACCGCCCGACCCGGAAGTCTTTCCGCGCATGTCAGCCGCCCGCACCTGTTGGCCGAGACCTCCTGAGGAGCGCTTGAGACAGGGTCGGGAAGACATTGCAGACCCGGCCGGCGCATCTGGCGGAGTCCCGCCGAACAACCGTCTTCTCGGCGCCCCCCCCATCGGACATCCAGTCGTTCCCTTCCATCCAGACCTTCGCCGCATCGAGTGTCTCGGACCGGGCTTCCACGAGGGTGATCATGTCGCCGCTCTCCAGGGTTCATGCTTCAGGACGATGTCGGCGCAAGAACCAGCTTGGGCAGAAAGAACAGCGGCCAGACGAAGACCAGGAGGTTAGGAAGGAACCAGGAGGGGTCGAACTCTCCCATCAGGGTCCAGTAGGCGATCGCCATGCCCCCGGCAGCGGACCACAGGGCCAGCGAGACGGCGGCGAGGGTTCTCCACTCGCGCTTTTGTCGCGAGGCCAGGATCGCCCAGGCGCCGAAGGCCGTCGCCGCCAGGTCGAGCGGCAGGAAGGACCAGTTCCAGGCCATCAGGTGTCGATCATGATAGCCGGAGAAGAGATACGCCTCTGGGACGTCGACCAGGCCTGCGAGGTAGGCCGCAGAAACCACCCAGTAGAGGGTGAAGGCGAGGTCGGTGACCAGAATGCCCAGCATGAGACCGCGACTCATCGCGCCGTCTCCAGGGCGCGACGCGGATGTCCGTTCTCGAAGAGTCCCAGCATGCCGCCGAACCGGCCGGTCGCGTCGTGAGGCGCGAACCCGAGAAGATCCTGCATGGGCCGCGACAGCGTCCGGGCGACCTCGATCGGAATGTTGAGATGGCTGTTCTCGACCGGCCTCACCCATCCCGCACAGTAGGATACCGAGATCGCACGGCGGGCGGCCTTTGAGGTGTTCTCACCACCGCCATGGATGAGATCGGCGCGAAACAGCAGGATATCGCCCCGATCCATGACGGCTCTGGAGAGGTCGACCTGGGAAGCTGTTCGCTCACGGGGCCAGGTTTGGCTTCCGGGAGCCAGGTAGGTTGCGCCATTCTCAAGGGTGAAGGGGTCCAGAGCCAGGATGGCGTTCACCACCAGGGGCTCAGCGGTGATCTCCACCTCCGGCCAGGAGTCCGTGTCTCGGTGAAGAAACTGGGCCGGTTCCCCGGGGCCGATCTGGATAAGTTCGCCTGCATTGAGAAGCAGGCTTGAGGCCCGGGAGCCGATAATGTCCCTGGAAAGCTGCAGAAGACGTTCGTCGGCGATCAGATCCTGGCTGGAAGGCGCCTTCGCCACCAGGCCGTGAAGACGGACCGTCCGATGTCCGAGGAACACGTCGTAACCCGCGGAGCCGCTCCTGGGAGCCCCGGCCCCGGGATGTTCGCGGAGATGGCTGTCGATCTCTGAGTCCAGACAATCAAGCAGGGCCGGGTCAACAAAGCCCTCGAGGATGACGCCCCCGTGATCGCGAACGACAGCTGCGATCCGAGGCAGGTCATAAGGCGCCCGGAACCTCGGCAATCCCTCCGCCGCCATTGGCGGCGGCCCCTGTGGCGGGATGACGGCCGACTGCTCGTCATCGTGGTTGACGGGCAGCGGGTTGCCCTGGGTGATGACCCACCAGGCGCCGCCCTGCGGACCGGTGGTCTCGGGGCCGTAGGGATGCCCGGCCCGCGTCCACCTCAGGTCACCGGCGCGAAAGACACCCTCGCCCTCGATGTGAAGCTCGCCGTCCGTATAGACATAGAGGACGTCTGCGTGATGGTGGTGGCGGGGCCTCTGCTTATGCGGCGGATCGGCCACATGCATGATGAAGGGATGCCCTCCCTGCCCCATTGCGTCGGGGAAGAGAGCGACATCACCGGACCCCGTCGTGGGGTCGACCATGGTCGGGACATCCCCAAGCCGCATCCGCAACACATCTGACATCGAGGCCCTCCTTGGCATATCGATCGTTATGTTTCCCTTTTGGCATCACGTATGTTATGCGTCAAGCCATGCCGAGATTTGTGGATCACGACGCCCGCAAGGGTGAACTCCTCGACGCCAGCCTCGCCCTGGTGGCGTCAGAGGGCATAGAGGCGGCGAGCCTTCGTCGCCTCGCCCGGGCCGCGGACTGCACGACGGGGGCCATCACCTATTATTTCGAGGGCCGAGACTCCCTTCTGGTGGCTATGCTGCGACGCGCCCACCAGACAACCGGGGCCCGCATGCTGCGGGCGGCGGGACAAGGCGCCTCGCCGCGGGACCGCCTCTGGGCGGTGCTGATGGAAGCCCTCCCACTCGATCCCGAACGGCTGGCGGAATGGCGGGTCTGGCTCGCCTTCTGGGGAGCAGCGGCCGGCCATCCCGAACTGATTGAGGAGAATCAGGCGCGCTACGCGGAGTGGCGCGCGCTCCTGCAGTCCCTGGTGCAGGACATGGCGGGAGACAGAGCTGAGCTCTCATTGAGGGTGGACGTCCTGATGGGTCTCATCGATGGCTTCGGGCTCCAGATCGCCCTCAGCAAGGGTCTGCAAAGCGAAGGCGCCGTGACCCTTCGACAGTCCGCCGAGAGGGTGCTGAAGGCGCAGGTGGACGCGCTGATGGGCGTAGCAGATTAAGCCGACGGTGGTGGGGCTCGCCATCCGCCGCCGGAGACTTTAGGCCTGTGGCCATGACGACCCTGCACACCCTTGGCCAGCAGTCCCTCTTCGCCCTCGAGACGATGGCCGTGCTGGCCAGCGCCCTCTCGGGGGTTCTGGGCGCATTGCGCCAGAGGATGGACCTGGTCGGAATCTGCGTCTGCGGCTTCCTGGCGGCCTTTGGCGGCGGGGTGCTGAGGGATCTCCTGATCGACCGGCGCCCCTTCTTCTTCGTGGAGCACCAGGGGGTCCTCCTGGCGGTCCTCATCCTCAGCGCCGGCAGCGCCATCCTTGTCGGGCGCAGGGGCCTGGAGTCCGGTGAGCGGTGGCTGCGGATCCCGGACGCCGTCGGGCTGGGCCTGTTCAGCGCCACGGGGGTCCACCTGTCCTGGATGGCCGGCCAGCCGCCCCTGGTGGCCATCCTCATGGGGGTCATCACCGGCAGCTTCGGGGGCGTGCTGCGCGACCTGATCTGCAATGAGATCCCGGCCCTGTTCCGCGACCATCGCCCCTACGCCATCTGCGCGGCGGTGGGCGGGGCGACCTACGCCGCCGCCACCCTGCTCCACGCCCCCGCGGGCGTCGCGATCGCCGCCTGCGCCCTTGTCGCCACCGGACTTCGCATCCTCGCCCTCCAGCTGGACTGGCGCCTGCCGCCGACGGAGCGGGGCTGAAGGCAACGCCCTTGCCCGCAGAGGGGCTGCGGGATAGCGTCTTCAGATCGGGATTACGCAACCTCCCGGACAGGCCTCACCGCCCAAGCGTTGCCTTTCCCGTCCGTCCTGCGGCGGATGAAAGGGCGTGAGGACCTCATGGCAGAGTCGGCGCAAACCCCCGCTTTCCGAGAACTCGTCAGCGCCTTCGCCCGCATCGGATGTCTCAGCTTCGGAGGCCCGGCCGGCCAGGTCGCCCTGATGCATCGCGAGATCGTGGAGGAGCGGCGCTGGCTGACCGAGGACCAGTTCCTGAACGCCCTCAACTTCTGCCACCTGCTGCCCGGCCCCGAGGCGCAGCAGCTGGCCACCTGGATCGGCTGGAGGCTCCATGGTTGGCGGGGCGGCCTTGCGGCGGGGCTCCTGTTCATCCTGCCGGGGGCGATGGTGATCCTGGCCCTGACCCTGGCCTATGTGCTGGCGGCCCAGGCGACCTGGTTCGCCGCCCTCTTCCTGGGGGTGAAGGCGGCGGTCCTGGCCATCGTCCTGCAGGCCCTGATCCGGATCGGCGGACGCGCCCTGGACACCCCCCTGCGGCAAGGGCTTGCGGGGGCGGCCTTCCTGGCCCTCTTCGTCCTGGACCTGCCCTTTCCCTGGGTTGTGGGCATCGCGGCGGTGCTCGGGGCGCTCGTGGCGCGGGTGCGCCCGAGCTGGCTGGGACTGTCGCCGCCCACCGATGGCGGCGCCAAGGCCGCTTCGCCCTGGGCGGCGTCCGTCCGAAGCATTCTCGTCTGGGGACTGATCTGGGGCGCGCCCATGGCGGCGGTCTTCCTGGCGGTCGGTCCCGACCATGTGCTCTGGAAGATCGGCGTCTTCTTCTCGCAGCTGGCCGTGGTGACCTTCGGCGGCGCCTACGCCGTGCTGGCCTACATGGCCCAGGAGGCGGTGCAGGGGTTTGGCTGGCTCTCCACCCCAGAGATGGCCGACGGCCTCGGCCTGGCCGAGACCACGCCCGGCCCCCTGATCATGGTGACCCAGTTCGTGGGCTTCCTCGCGGCCTACAGGGCGCCCGAGCCCTTCACCCCCCTGGTGGCGGGCCTCCTGGGGGCAGGCCTGACCACCTGGGTGACCTTCGCCCCGTGCTTCCTCTGGATCTTCTCCTTAGCGCCCTGGATCGAGCGCCTGCAGGCGTCGGCCTTCCTGCGGGGGGCCCTGTCCGCCCTGACCGCGGCGGTGGTCGGCGCGATCGCGAGCCTGTCCCTCTGGTTCGCCCTGCACGTCCTGTTCGCCCAGGTCGGAACCCTGCAGGCGGGCCCCCTGCGCCTGCCAGCCCCTGAGACAGCGAGCCTGGATAGCCGGGCGGCCATCCTCACGATCGTGGCCCTGGCGCTGGTCTTCGGCCTGAAGTGGGGCGTCCTGAGGGTCCTGGCGTCCTGCGCCGTCGGCGGCCTCCTGCTCCTGATCCTCAGCTGACGGCGGCGGGGGGTGACATGCGGGCCGGGAAGGGCCTAGGAAGGTGCGGACATGTCCCACGCCTTCACTTCTGACTTCCGCGACCGCATCGCCGAGGCCTGTGCGTCCTTCCCGCGGATCGCCCACTCGGGCGGAGAGCTGAAAAGGGCGGCGGTGGCCCTGACCCTGACGGCGGCGGACGATGGATCGGGGCAGACCGCCTTCGTCCTGACCCGCCGCGCAGCCAGCCTGCGGGCCCACTCAGGCCAGTGGGCCCTGCCCGGCGGACGGCTGGACCCCGGCGAGACCCTCGAGGAGGCCGCCCTGAGGGAGCTTTCCGAAGAGGTCGGGCTGGAGCTCCCGAAGAGCGAGATCCTCGGCCTGCTGGACGACTATCCCACCCGGTCAGGCTACGTGATCACCCCGGTGGTGACCTGGCTCGAGGACGCCTCGGCCCTGCGACCCAATCCGGCCGAGGTGGCCTCCACCCACCTGATCCGGCTGGACTACATCGCCGCCCCGGACGCGGTGGACTTCGAGACGATACCGGAGAGCGACCGCCCCCTGATCCGCCTGCGGATCTCGGAGGAACACCACATCCACGCGCCCACGGCGGCGGTGGTCTACCAGCTGCGCGAGCTGGTCGCCGGCCGCGTCACCCGGGTGACGGAACTGGAGCAGCCCGTCTTCGCCTGGCGCTAGGGGGAACTGTCAAGCTGGACCCGGAGTTACGGGGACATTGGAAGAAATAGATCATCGCTCTAGGTATCGGGACTTGTTGTGCGGCAGGCCTGGGACAACGACGCGCGCAAGTCTGGTCATCGGTAGAGCGGCGGGCCC
>Ga0315902_10003899_pt1 | contig 21972 bp, 33 predicted proteins | sample LakEriMetagenome_9_FD_203523 | JGI IMG/M metagenome (GOLD analysis project Ga0315902, IMG submission 203523) | Freshwater fungal communities from buoy surface, Lake Erie, Ohio, United States - Buoy 12 MA117 | ecosystem: Environmental > Aquatic > Freshwater > Lake > Lake biofilm | place: USA... | reverse complement strand
GGCAAACAGCACCTCATGGACGACGGCAGTCGGGAGACCTAGCGATGCAGCAATTTCAGACTCCTACATGCCGTCCTCGTAGTGCAGTTCAATAATCTTTAAATCTGTCTCGTTCACTTCACACCTCCTCATACCAATCAATTGCCCCTGCTTGCATACGCTCCTTAATTACCAATTCGGTGTTGTCGGTAAACGTGATGCAAAACGTCTCGCCACCATCAAACTCAATCTTGGCAACTGTCTTGCCGTTGTAGTCGTTGATAGTCTCAACGCGACCTTCTTCCACCGCATACAAACCAAACTTGCTCACTTCACACCTCCTCGCCAAACGCAGTAATTAAAGGAACCTCTACGATGTCGAATAACTCGTCGTCCAAGTAGTCGTCGTACTCGTCTGTCTTACGCATATCATTAATCAATGCTGCTATATGCCATTCCGCAGAGTCACGTGTAAGAAACACGCTCTCTATTGGATAGTCGCAGTCGTACCCACTCCCGTCGTTAAAAACATCTCTACGCATTACTGCGTAGGCCGCTCTGTGCATCCAAGTCTTGTTGCTCACCTCACACCTCCTGCGTATCAATTGATACGCCACACGCTGCTAGGAATCGGTCTCGGCTGAAACGCGGGTTGTCCCGCTGGAGTACGGTCGTCAATTGACGACAGATACCCTCATAACTCACGGAGTCACCCGCCGACTCCGCCCGCACTGCCGTCAGTGCCGCTACCATCAGTTCGTAGTCTTTTCTGGTCATGTTTTGATCTCCTCAGTAATCTGAGCCGCGACCGGGGCGGCTGATGTAACGCAACATTGTTTTATCGCTGTGTACCGTGTATGGCCCCTTGTGGTAGGCAGGGGCTACCGTAAACCTCACCCGCTTGGCATCAGCCTCGCCACAACGTAGGCAGGTAATGAATCCCGCCTTGACCCGACCATCAGCGACCTGCTCTGTTTGACACTTCACGCACCACATTAGTTTCGGCTCCGTATCATTTGATACGCTCGGCGGGTTTGGTCGGTTCGGGTTGTTTGGGTGATCTGGTAAGTCAGCCCTACCGTGCCTGCTATCAGTGCTAGCAAGTGCAGCCATAGGCCATTGGGCAGAAGTTCGATCAGTCCGAATGTCACTAAGTTCACGCATGAACCGAAAAAGAGCAGTTCGGCTACCTTACGCGCTCGTGCTTCGCGGCGACGGCGACCCGTGCTCGGCCACTTGTAATCTTTACGCACCATATCGTTCACCTCTCGTTTACCGTATCAATTGATACGGTGGGGTTGTCTCGCAGGACGGTTTTTGCCCTGCACCCTATTTAGACAATCCTCACGGGCGAAAGTTCCCGGTTTTTTGTAGATTTTTGATGTTTTTTACTAGGAAGTGAGTGAGGGATACGGGAATGGGGTAGAAAGATGGGATAAGACCGTATCAAATGATACGGTGACTGGCTCGAGTTATTTTTATTGCTGGCAGTGCAGGCGTAGGAATCCGTCGTAAAAAAAGTTCTCAAGTGCAACAAAGTTTGTTCCAATGTTCCACGTGTTCCAGAATTTTAAAGTTTACGAATGCTTCAAAGTGTGGGAAATGTTGGGGGAGGGGGGTTTTTGCAAGTGCTTGATTTGTAAGGAAATGGCAAAGTGTAGAGTTGTAGAATAGATATATATATAGTTAGTTAAAAAGTAATAAATAGGGGATTTGTTCCAATGTTCCACGATTTTGAGAATAAGGGGAGCCGGAGGGTATGAAGAATTTTTAGGGGCGTAGATTTATAATCAAAATTTTCTACGCTGGCTGCTCCCTGCCATGTCCGAAACGCTGCTTCTATCTTGGAACATTGGAACATTGGAACAAAACCGTGTTTTTCTTAATAGAATTAAGCACTTATCTTGTTCCAAGCACTTTTCGATTTTGGAACAAACGCTACATACCCCTTGGAACAAAATTTTCAAAAAAAGTTTGACAGGCCAAATTTCTTCGTGTAGCCTTGCTACGCAAGGCCGGAGCAAGAAAAACCGACCTCACGCAAATTGAGGCGGCGTAGACCAGACTATTCTGTAGGAACTGGCTTCGCAGTAACTGGCCTCACACAGATGGAACTGGTCTCGCGGAGCGAGACCGAACCGGCCACGCCCTCCAGACGCAAAAAAGCCCCCGCTAGGTTTCCCTAGCAGGGGCCGCGTATCAATTGATGCGGACTAGATTACTTAGGCCATCGGTGCGCGATCTGGTCAAAAAGATTCTTGACCAATGCAGGGGCGGGATTCGACGCTAGGAAAGCGTCCAGATTGGCGAGGATGGTATCGGGTGTCGGCGCCTTCTTCGTCTTGTCCGCCTTGCCGCCTTCTTCCGTGGCGGTTTTCGGCCAGAGGATATCGCAGACCCGCTGTAATTTGGTGCGGCCAAATGCGAGCACAGCCGCCCAGATTTTCTTTTCGGTCGAATCCTTCGCCCAACCGTCGCGCACCGACTCCGGCGCATCCATCACAGTGCGCGCCAATTCCATGTTGACCGTCTCGCCGCCGATCTTGCGGACGCGGTTGCAGTACTGCGAACGGTACGCGGCGCGCATGGCCTCTGCAGCATCCTCGAAAATCTTGGACGACCGCGCCTCATCCATGTTCAGGCCGTGGCCTAGCAGGTAATCTCGCAGCATATCGGCAGTGCCAGATGCGCCCGATTCTATGACCGCGTTTGCCTTGTCCGTCGCAATGACTTCATCCGCGGCCCGTGTGGTCAGCATAACAAGTGTAATCTTTTTCATGGTCTAGCCCTCTTGGCATGGTCGGCACGGATTGCGCCGCCTTCATGGAATTAGACCGGCCTGGTTCCCGATGGTTCCGCGTTCCTATAAACTTTTTTTGGCTAGGGGCAGCGTATCAATTGATACGGGGGGAGGCCGCGCAGGACGAAACCGGCCAGACCGAGACCCCACGGGTACCCGACCCCCCGCTGCAGCGTTGGGACTCCTATCAGTCCTACCTACACTTGAACTCACACAAACACCACGCACTTTTCCAAAATCTGGCTGACTAGACCCCCACCCCCTCGTTTATAACACCCCCCCGGTTGTCTTTTTGGTACCATGCTGTTTTACTTCGTATATATTGTGTTGACTAGGGAACTTGGCCCCAGTAAAGCCCATGCAAGATATCCTCATACCTGAGATTGACGAAAACATCCCTCTGCCTGCTAACGCGGCTGATGCCCTGCCAGACCTCACTCCCGAGGCTGAAATTGAGATGCGGGCAAGAACTATCAAACTTATATCCGACCTAACCGGCACCCCACTCTGCCCAGACGAGAATGACATCAGCGTGGCTAAAGAAATTGCCACTGCCCACCTTGCCAATCCCAAAACCCGGCTTGATTACAGCAAGTATCCGAACGAGACCATGGCGTACCTTGCCGGTCTTGTGGCGCAGAGCAACTGCGCGTTAGTAGATGACTTGTCTGAGTTGAAGTTGTACGTCGTTAATAAGTTAGTTTATGAGGTAGAACACGCCGATAGCAGCAAAACCCGCATCCAAGCCCTGTCAAAGTTGGGCGAAGTAGATGGCGTAGATGCCTTTAAAAAGCGCAGTGAAACTACGCATATCGTTAAGCCGATTGAAGAAGTTGAAAAAGAACTCTTGTCGGTGCTGGAAGGCATTGAATACCGCGTATTAGAAGAGGGACCGCCTCGTGAAGTTGGCTAGAGCAGGTACGGTAGAAGACCGGCTCGCCTCTTGCGGCCTCTGTGAACACAATAAATTCGGCATTTGCAAGAAATGCGGCTGCGTCATACAGGGTAAGACTCGTTTAGCAAACCAAAAGTGCCCAATTGGGGCATGGGGGCCAGAAGAATCTGGTCTAAAGTCGCTTGTAGCCGACTAAAATGATGCAACTTTCCCCTGAAAACCTGCAAAAACTCAAGGCATCCCTGCCTAAGATGCCCGAAAAGGAGAAACGGCGCGTTGCCGAACTCCTAAAGACCTACCAAAGTCAAATAACTCAAAAACTGGGCAAGGATTCTTTCCTAGATTTCATCAATCACGTGTATCCGGGCTACAAAGTGGGGCCGCACCACCGTCGTCTTGCCAAGATTTTTGAGGAGATTGCAGAAGGGAAGAAGAAACGGGTGATTGTCAACATCGCCCCCCGCCATGGCAAGTCAGAGATGATCAGTTACCTCGCTCCGGCGTGGTTTTTAGGCAAATTTCCGCACAAAAAGGTCATTATGGCCTCACACACCGCTGATTTGGCGGTGAATTTCGGTCGTCGGGTGCGTAACTTGGTCGGTTCGGAGTCCTATCGTGACATTTTTCCTAGCGTGGAACTTCAGGCTGATAGTAAAAGTGCTTCTCGTTGGGGTACAAATTTTAACGGCGAGTATTTCGCTATTGGTGTGGGCGGTGCTCTTGCTGGTCGCGGTGCCGACCTCTTTATTATTGATGATCCACATTCTGAGCAGGAGGCTAAACAGGGCCGCGCTGATGTTTTTGAACCAGCATGGGAGTGGTTCCAGTCAGGTCCGATCCAACGACTGATGCCGGGCGGCGCGATTATTGTGGTGATGACCCGTTGGAGCAAGATGGATCTGACGGGCAAGATCATTGACCACATGACTAAGAACGACGACGCCGATGAGTGGGAAGTAGTGGAATTCCCTGCCATTTTGAATGACAAACCGCTCTGGCCTGACTTCTGGGGCATTGACGAACTGCTGGCTAAAAAAGCCGGTATGGATCCGAGGTACTGGCAAGCCCAGTACATGCAGCAGCCGACAAGTGAAGAAGGCGCGTTAATTAAACGGGAATGGTGGCAGGTATGGGAGAAGGAAGACCCGCCAAGTTGTGAGTTTATGATAATGGCGCTTGACGCCGCGCAAGAGAAAACCAATCGGTCAGACTATAATGCCCTGACTACATGGGGCATTTTCTTTAATGAAGAGACTAAAAACCACAACATAATCCTTTTAAATAGCATCAAACAGCGGCTGGAGTTTCCAGAGTTAAAAGAGTTGGTGCTTAACGAATACAAAGAGTGGCGCCCTGATACGTTCATTGTGGAGAAGAAATCTAACGGGGCTGCGCTTTATCAGGAAATGAGGCGTATGGGAGTTCCGGTCAGCGAGTTCACGCCGGGCAAGGGACAGGACAAGATCAGCCGGGTTAACGCGGTGACGGACCTGTTTTCTTCAGGTATTGTGTGGTTGCCTGACCGACGTTGGGCGTGGGAGGTTGCGGAGGAGTGTAATGACTTTCCCTCTGGCACCCATGATGACTTAGTGGACTCAACTACTTTGGCGCTGATGCGCTTTCGGCAAGGTGGGTTTATTCAACTGCCAACCGATGAGCCTGCACCGACTAAGTGGTTTAAGAGCCATAGGCGCGAGTCGTATTACTAGGAGAATTTAAATGGCCGTCGATAAAAGTTTAATGCAGGCTCCGATGGGTCTTGAAGCCCTCGCTGCTGATGAAGCCCCGATTGAGATTATGATCGAAGACCCCGAGAGCGTATCGATTGGCGTAGACGGGGCCGTTATAGAATTGATGAGGGATGAGCCTCGTGCCGAGGACTTTGACTCTAACCTTGCGGACTTTATGAGCGAGGGCGAGTTGCAGAGTTTGGCGGGGGATTTAATCGGACAATATGAACAAGACCTTTCTAGCCGTAAAGACTGGCTGGATACGTACGTCAAAGGCTTGAAGATTCTGGGCATTCGCTACGAAGAGCGCACCGAGCCGTGGCCGGGTGCCTGCGGTGTGTTCCACCCTCTCTTGATGGAGTCGGCGGTTAAGTTCCAGTCCGAGACGATCATGGAGACTTTCCCCGCGATGGGGCCGGTCAAGACTAAGATTGTAGGCAAGGAAACCTCGGATAAGAAAGATTCGGCCATTCGCGTTGCCGATGACATGAACTATCAGTTGACCGAGGTGATGAAGGAGTACCGCCCCGAGCATGAGCGGATGCTGCTCAGCATGGCCTTGGCAGGCAATGCCTTTAAGAAGGTGTACTTCGATCCTTCTCTGAATCGTCAGACCGCTGTGTATATCCCGGCTGAAGACATCGTTGTGCCGTATGGCGCGGCGAATCTTGAGACCGCAGACCGTGTTACGCACCGGATGCGTAAGACCAAGAACGAACTGATCAGACTGCAGTACGCAGGCTTCTACCGCGATGTTGACCTTGGCGATCCGATTCGCACGATGGACGAGGTAGAGAAGCAGAAGGCAGAGGATCAAGGCTTCTCAGCCAGCATGGATGATCGGTTCCAGTTGCTTGAGATGCACGTGAACATCGACCTACCGGGGTATCCCGATGTCGATAAGGACAACAATGAGACAGGCATCGCACTACCCTACGTGGTGACGATTGAGAAGGGGACGGGGACAATTCTGGCGATACGCCGCAACTGGCGAGAAGATGACAAACTCAAATCAAAGCGGCAGCACTTTGTCCATTACGGATATATCCCCGGCTTTGGCTTCTATTATTTTGGACTTATCCACCTTATCGGCGGCCACTCTAAAGCAGCAACCTCCCTCCTTCGCCAACTTGTCGATGCAGGAACTCTTAGCAATCTTCCGGGTGGTCTCAAATCACGCGGTCTGCGTATCAAGGGAGATGACACCCCCATCGCTCCCGGCGAATGGCGAGACGTAGATATTCCCTCTGGTGCAGTGCGGGACAACATCCTGCCCTTGCCGTACAAGGAGCCGTCGCAAACTCTTTCGATGCTGCTCGATAAGATCATCGAGGAAGGACGCCGTTTCGCTGCGGTGTCGGATCTCAAGATCTCCGATATGTCGAACCAAGCGCCGGTAGGTACTACCCTAGCCATCCTAGAGCGCGTTTTGAAGGTAATGTCGGCGGTGCAGGCTCGCGTGTACTACGCGATGAAGCAGGAGTTCAAACTTCTCGCTGCCATTATCCGTGACAACACCCCGGATGAGTATTCGTACGAACCGGAAGTCGGTAGCCGTAAGGCTAAGAAGTCTGACTACGACGATGTGGATGTTATCCCGGTCTCAGACCCGAACGCGGCAACGATGTCGCAGAAGGTCGTGCAGTACCAAGCCGTTATGCAGTTGGCTCAAGGGGCACCACAGTTATATAACCTGCCGTACTTGCACCGGCAGATGATTGAGGTTTTAGGTGTTCGTAACGCCGACAAGATTGTCCCGATGCCGGATGATCAAAAGCCCCGCGATCCTGTAACTGAAAACATGGACGCAATGATGGGCAAGCCGCTCAAGGCGTTTATTTACCAAGACCACGAGGCCCACATTCAGGTTCACATGGCGCTTGGGCAAGACCCCAAAATGGCGGCTGTCATTGGGCAGAATCCGATGGCGCAGCAGATTACTGCGTCTCTTCAGGCGCATATTATGGAGCACATAGCCTATCAATATCGTCGGGATATTGAGAAACAACTTGGTGTGGCGCTTCCTCCGCTGCCGCAAGACGACAACGAGCAGTACGATTTGCAGCCTGAACTTGAGGTTCAAATCGCTCAGGTTAGTGCCCTTGCCGCTGCACGACTTCTTCAGAAGGATCAGGCTGAAGCACAGGCTCAGCAGATGGCGCAGCAGGCACAAGATCCGCTCATGCAGTTGCAGCAGATGGACCTCCAGATCAAGCAGATGCAGGCCCAGACCAAGCAGATGCAGGTGCAGATGGAGATGCAGGCTAAGCAGAAAGAACTCCAACTTAAAGAACAGCAGATTCTTATGGACGCTGCTGCTAAGGAAGATGAACTTCGGTTGCGCGAAGCGGAGATCTCTGGTCGTCAGCAACTTGATGCAGCACGGCTTGGTGCGGATATTGAGAAGCACAAGGCGCAAGAATCGAATCGGATGGAGACTGAAGGAGTCCGACTTGGCGTTGATATCGCCAAGGCTAAAGATCAGGCACAACAGCGTCGGATGGCGCCGCCAAAAAGGAGTGAGTAATGGGTTATTCAAACGCTCTGGAGTACCTTGAAACTAAACTCAAGGAGGAGCGCACATTGATCGTGGAAAATCTGATTCAGGGCAAACTTGATGAAGGTGAGTACAAAAGACTCTGCGGGGTATTACAAGGTCTTGATCTCGCAGTAATTCACATCAAAGACCTTGCAAAAAGGATGGAGGAAGAGTGAGCAGTATCAACGTAGAGAAAACTCAGGAAGAGGCCGCTAAGGCCAAACTCCTGCCAGAGCCGAAAGGCTATCGGCTGCTTTGTGCAGTCCCGCATGTAGAGGAAGAGTTTGAGGGCGGCATTATCAAGGCTGACAACACCATTCGTGCCGAGGAGCAGACTACGGTCGTTCTCTTCGTCATCAAGATGGGTGACCTCTGCTATGCAGACAAGGAACGTTTCCCCACCGGCCCATGGTGCAAGGAAGGCGACTTTGTTCTAACCCGTCCGTACTCGGGCACCCGCGTGGTCATCCACGGTAGGGAGTTCCGCATCATCAACGACGACACGGTAGAAGCGGTGGTTCAAGACCCCCGTGGAATCCGTCGCGCATAGGAGTAAACCATGGCTATTGAGCGAGAAGAGTTTAAATTTCCTGACGAACAGGAGGCTGAAGTTAAAGCGGCTCCTGAACCTGAATTTGAGGTCAAGATTGAAGACGACACCCCTGAAGAAGATCGGGGCCGTAAACCACTGTCTAAACGTACAGTAGAGGAACTTGAAAACGAGGATTTGGATGAGTATTCGGAGAAGGTAAAAAAGCGCCTCTCCCAGATGAAACGTGTTTGGCACGACGAGCGCCGGGAAAAAGAACGGGCTTTACGTGAACGTGAGGAAGCCTTGCGTTTCGCCCAAATGCGGGATCAGGAGGCAAAACAACTTCGGGAACGCTTAGGTCAGAATGAGCAGGCGTTTATTAAGGAAGCCCAGAAGTATGCCAATTTTGACCTTAGTTCGGCTAAAGAACGCTTAAAGCAGGCTTATGAAGCCGGGGATTCGGAAAAGATTGCTGAAGCCCAAGAACTTCTTACAGACGCTAAACTTAAAATCCAGACTATCTCTCGTGTAAAACCTTCTTTACAACAGAACGAAGGTAGAGTAGAACAGGCACAACAGGCTCAGGTGCCCCAAGAGTTTTCTCAGCCAAAGGTAGACCCTAAAGCGAAATCTTGGCAAGAGAAAAATACTTGGTTTGGTGAGGACGAGGAAATGACCGCCCTTGCCCTTGGCCTGCATGAAAAACTGGTCCGAAGCGGAGTTGATCCGAATTCAGACGAGTATTATCGTAGAGTTGATGAAACCATGAGGAAGCGTTATCCAGAGGCATTTGAGGATGCTGAAGAGGACGACGATAAGCCTCAAACGAGGCAGGTTGAAAAACCTGTTCGCACAAAGCCAGCAAATGTAGTGGCTCCGGTAACGCGGGGAACCGCGCCTCGTCAGGTCCGCCTGACACCGACTCAAGTTGCTATCGCCAAGAAATTGGGGCTGAGCAATGAACAGTACGCAAAAGAACTTATGAAACTGGAGACTAACTAAAATGGCTGAGAACAGACTCGCACGTGAACTCGAAAATCGAGAATCAACGCAACGTAAAATGGCGTGGAAACCCCCTCAGACGCTCCCTGAACCGGAGCCGCAAGATGGTTGGGTTTTCCGCTGGATTCGGACCAGTATTATGGGTGTTGCTGACCCATCGAATACTTCCGCTAAATTTCGGGAAGGTTGGGAGCCCGTAAAGGCCGAAGACCAGCCCAAACTGATGATGCAAGCCGACCCGAATTCCCGGTTTAAGGGAAATATCGAAATCGGCGGGTTGTTGCTCTGCAAGGCACCGAAAGAGTTAATGGATCAACGCGATGCGTATTACGCAGAGCAGGCCAAGGCTCAGGTGCAATCTGTAGACAACAACTTTATGAGGCTGAACGATGAGCGTATGCCCCTCTTTACCGAGAGGAAAACTACGGTCTCGTTTGGTAAGGGCAAATAACTTTTTATATTTGGAGTGATCAATGGCATATCCTACTGTTGACAAGCCGTATGGCTTGAAGCCGATCAATCTGATCGGTGGACAGGTGTTTGCCGGTGCCACTCGCCAGCGTCGTATCGCTTCCGGTGCGTCAAGCATCGGTTACGGCGACCCACTGGAGTTTGACACTGACGGCACCGTGAAGGTGACGACCGCCACATCAACGCCGCCGACTAGCGGTTTTGCTGGCGTGTTTTTGGGCTGTAACTACGTGTCCTCTGTGACGGGTCAGCCGACCTACTCGCAGTCTTGGATTTCGGGTACGGCGGTGAAGTCTGGCACGTACATTTATGCGTACGTGGCGGATGATCCGAACACCCTGTTCAAGGCTGTTGGCGTGACGGCTTCGCTGGTGGTTTCGACCACGAGCGGCTTCGTGTACAGCGATATTGGTACTAACGTTGCGTTGGTTGCCAACACGTTGAACACGACTACGAACGATTCTCAGCAGGGTTTGGAAGTTGGCTCGGTTGCCACCACCCGTTCGCTGCCGATTCGTATCGTCGATGTCGTCGAAGACACGGCGTTTGTATCGAGTGGTACCACCTATTACCCCGAGGTAATCGTGAAGTTTAACGCTCCGTATCTGACGAGCGTTTCGCTGATCGTTGGTGGTCACGCTTACAACAACCCACTCGGCACTTGATAGGGGAGTTCTAAGACATGGCTATTTCACGCGCACAACTGCTCAAGGAACTCCTTCCGGGTTTGAACGCCCTGTTCGGCCTTGAGTACAAGACCTATGGTGAGGAGCACAAGGAGATCTACGAGACTGAGACCTCCGAGCGTTCCTTTGAAGAGGAGACCAAACTTTCTGGTTTCAGCGCCGCTCCGGTGAAGGCCGAAGGTGCTGCGATTGCGTATGACAACGCACAGGAAGCGTGGACTGCTCGTTACAACCACGAGACCATCGCTCTCGGCTTCTCCATCACGGAAGAGGCGGTTGAAGACAACCTGTACGACTCGCTCAGCAAGCGTTATACGAAGGCGCTCGCTCGTGCTATGGCGTACACGAAGCAGGTCAAGGCGGCATCTGTCCTGAACAACGGCTTCTCCTCGTCCTACGTGGGCGGTGACGGCAAGGCGTTGTTTGCGGCGGATCACCCGCTTGTTTCGGGCGGCTCCAACAGCAACCGTCTGACGGCTTCTGACCTCAACGAGACTTCGCTTGAGGCGGCTGTCATTCAGATCGCTGGCTGGACTGACGAACGTGGACTGCTGATCGCGGCAAAGCCCAACAAACTCATCGTGCCCCCGGCGCTGATGTTCACTGCCAAGCGACTCCTCGACACGGAACTCCGTGTTGCGACCGCTGACAACGACATCAACGCCCTCAAGGCGATGGGTTCGATTCCGGGCGGATATACGGTCAACCACTTCCTGACGGACACGAACGCTTGGTTCTTGACGACCGACGTTCCGAACGGCATGAAGCACTTTGTCCGTACGCCGTTGCAGAACTCCATGGACGGGGACTTTGATACCGGGAATGTCCGTTATAAGAGCCGCGAGCGTTACTCGTTCGGCTGGTCGGACCCCCTTGGTATGTTCGGTTCGCCGGGTTCGTCCTGATAAAAATCAAGCACTTGCGTGTTTGGGAAGGGGGCTTCGGCCCCCTTCTTTTTTGCTAAGAGATACACGTTGTGAGGTTTACGGATTCTTTAGATTTATAACTTGACATGGCATAAATAAGGTCTTATGGTCTAGTGCATGCCATATAAAATTGATGTCTGTGGTATATATAAAATAGTCAACAAAGTGACTGGGCAGTGCTATGTCGGACAATCGCAGCGCGTTAAAAAACGCTTGAAAGAGCATTTTCGGCTTCTTCGGTGGGACAAACACACAAACCCACATCTACAAAACGCGTATAACAAGTACGGTGCTGAAGCATTTTATGGCGCAATAGAAGTCGAATGCCCCAATCTCGGTGAGTTAGATCAGTTAGAAAATGAATTTTTGCGTGGTACTGCTTGGTTTGATGAACCTACGGTTTACAACATTGCAGACTTTGCTAAAGCGCCTATGCGGGGCAAAAGCCATTCTGAAGAAGCGCGAGAGCGTATTCGGTTAGGTAGAAGGGCCAGTACGTTTGACTATCGTAGCCCAGAGTACAGGGAAACCCTGTCTAGGGCGCAAATGGCTCGTTTTCACTCGGACCCAAAATTTGTGGCTAAGATAAAATTTATTGTAGACAATCCTAGCCTAACGTATGCTGAACGTGCTAGAAGACTTGGAGCAGACATAAGTTCGGTACGTAGGCTAGCGTTGAAGTACCAACATTTAAAAGGAGTTCTGTGATGGCTCAGACACGATTTACCGGCCCAGTTGTATCCGATAATGGGTTTGCTGGCGACATCTCTGCAACGATTGGCACGGTTGCCACTTTGGCTTGCACCACGCTCACGATTGGCAGCACCAAACTGACCACGGGTTCGGTGTCGGGCACGGTATCGGTTCAGGCAGGTCGCATCCCGGTTCTCATCGGCAGCACCACGCTTTACATCGGTCTGTACGCCAGTCTCGTCCCGTAAGGATTTCGTAGGGGGGCGGTAAGCCCCCTTCATTCATTACAGGAGACTTAGGATGGGTATGCAAACAGATGTCCTTGCTAGTAAGGTCGCCACTTCTGCTGGCGACATGCTGGATCAAAATAGCCTTGTTATTGGTCGCTCTCGTGTAAAGGCGATTTACATCGTCCCAGATAGCGGCGCAGGCACCGTGACGTTCTATGACGGTGGGGCAAGCGGCCCGGTTAAGATTGCAGTGAACACCAAGGCAAGTTCCACTGCGCCGGACTACGTGCTGTTGCCCGGTGAGGGTCTGCTTTTCCAGACCAGCATCTACATCGTCCCGTCAGCCGTTATCTCGACGATGGTGATCTATGGCTAAGACCCCTGCTTGGCAACGGAAAGAAGGCAAGAACCCGGCTGGCGGCTTGAACGCCAAAGGTCGGGCTTCTTATAACCGTGCCAATCCGGGTAAGCCGGGGCTGAAGCGTCCTCAACCGGAAGGTGGGCCTCGCAAGAAGTCATTCTGTGCCCGTATGTCAGGCATGAAGAAGAAATTGACGAGCGCCAAGACGGCAAACGACCCAAACAGCCGGATCAACAAATCGTTGAGGGCTTGGAACTGCTAAGCCTTTTATTGATTTGCAAATTAGGAGCGAATTGAAATGAAAGAGTCAAAGGCAATGATGCGTAAAGAAGTGTCCTTCATGAAAAAGAAGGGTGCTCCGAAGTCCATGGTTCGGCACGAAGAGGCCGAAATGAAAGGCATGAAGAACATGCGGATGGGCGGTATGGCCTACTCCAAGGGCGGTTCTGCTTCCAGCCGCGCTGACGGTATTGCCAAGAAGGGCAAGACCAAGGGCAAGATCGTCAAGATGATGATGGGCGGGAAGTGCTAAAAATGGATCGTATCCCTAAATACACGGCGGGGATGTTTAAGAAGAAGATGCCGCGTTTTGGCGCATCTGCTATCAAAAAGCCCCGTTTGCCGTTACCGCCTAAGCCGCGAGTTAAGAAGTTTCAGGCTGGCGGGGATACGAACGATTTGGTGCCGCGTAGTATGTTGCCGGACGAAAGTGCGGCTCAACTTGCAGCACGAGCACGAGGCTCTAAAGGCCCAGAAAAGCGGTTTCGCAATAGATCAGATTTAAATAAATCTGACGTTGAAGAAAGTATCGTGTCGCCTAAGTCTTACTTTGAAAGCCTTTCTCCTCAAGAACAGAAAAAAATGTTTGAGGAGTACAAGAGAAAAATGGCTGAAGAAAAACGTAAGGCTGAAGAAGAACGTAAGAAAGATCGAGAAGCCGGGGAAATGATCCAAAGGCAGGACAGGCTGTTTAATGAGCAGGTACGACGCGATATTGAGAGAAGGCGCAGAGGTATCTTAACGGCTCGTGGCGGTGGCGTAATGAAATCTTCTCACCGTGGTGACGGCATCGCTAAGAAAGGTAAGACCCGAGGGAAGTTTGTATGAAACGCAAGATGAAGAAGTATGTTGAAGGCGGCAAAATAACTGACGAAGAACGCTATGGCAGAGTTGGCGCTGAGATTCGTCGGCTTGACCCTGAAGCCTACAAAACCCGCACTGACAAATCTGCGGCAGCAAACATGAAGTTGCTGAAAGAATTGCGAGAAAAAAAGAAAGACTCGTCTTCTCGCAAAATGTCTACTGAAGAATTTATGGAAGGAACCAAAAAGCGTGGGTTTGACGTAAGTTCTTCTGAGAGCGATACGCCGCCCCGCAAAATGTCTACTGAAGAATTCATGGAAGGAACCAAGAAGCGTGGGTTTAACGTAAGTTCACCAAAACGGGCTGAAAGTGACACCCCGGCACGCAAGATGTCAATTGACGAGTTTATGCGGGGAACCAAAAAGCGCGGGTTTGATGTGAGCGCCCCGCGAAGGACTGAAAGTGACACTCCTGCTCGTAGGATGTCTGCTGATGAGTTCGTAGGCGGGATGAAACGTGGCGGTACAATAAAATCCTCCGCTTCCCGTCGTGCTGACGGTATTGCTCAGCGCGGTAAGACCCGAGGGAAGTTTGTCTGATGATGCCTTCCCGTGGCATGGGTGATATCAATCCCAAAAAAGTCCCCCGAGCAAAACGCCGGGGGGACGAAAAACCCGTAATTGGGACTGGGAAACCGATAAAAACCTACGCCAAGGGAGGCGAGAGCCGCGTGAACGAGGCGGGAAATTATACGAAGCCCGGTATGCGTAAGCGGCTTTTTGAGTCAATCAAGGGCCGGGCCGTACAGGGTACTGCAGCAGGGCAGTGGAGCGCAAGAAAGGCGCAGTTGCTGGCGAAGCAGTACAAGGCCAAAGGCGGCGGGTATCGTGGATGAAGGCTCCTCAACAGTCCCTTAAAGCGTGGACGCAGCAGAAGTGGAGAACGAAGAGTGGTAAACGATCTTCTGACACGGGCGAAAGATACCTTCCAGAGGCTGCGATCAAGGCTCTCAGCCCTTCTGAGTATGCCCGTACCACCGCTGCCAAAAGGAAAGGCAAGGCCCAAGGCAAGCAGTTCGTCTCGCAGCCCAAGGGTGTTAAAGAAAAAGTAAGGCCGTACAGACGTAGGGGTATGTGACATGGCTAAAAATTTTCCTGATTTGACCGGTGATGGTCGCGTAACTCGCGCTGATGTCCTTAAAGGGCGAGGCGTGTTGAAGAAAGGCGGCTGGATTAAAGAAGCCATTAAAAAGCCCGGTGCGCTACGTAGCAGCCTCGGCGTCAAGGCGGGGCAAAAGATTCCCGCCGCTAAACTTGCTAAAGCCGCAAAGGCTCCGGGCAAGATGGGTCAACGTGCCCGTCTCGCGCAAACGCTGCGTGGCCTGAAGAAGTAACATGAACAACGTATCTACCCAACAAGGCTTACAGCCGAAACCCTCTCCGGCCGTCTCTGCGCCCCAGATAGGCAACAAAATGGGTGGCGGACTAGGCGGTTTTGGCAGCATGGGTGGTTTTGGCGGTGCCTATGGTGCGCCGTTTAATGTCAGCGGCTTTGGCGGCTTCGGTGGTATGGGCGGCTTTAACCCCATGATGGGCGGTTATGGCGGCTTCGGTGGTATGGGTGGCTTTAACCCCATGATGGGCGGTTATGGCGGCTTTGGCGGTATGGGCGGCTTTAACCCCATGATGGGCGGCTTAGGCGGCTTCGGTGGTATGGGTGGCTTTAACCCCATGATGGGCGGTTATGGCGGCTTCGGCGGCTTTAACCCAATGATGGGCGGCTTAGGCGGTTTCGGCGGCTTTAACCCAATGATGGGTGGCTTCGGTGGTATGGGCGGCGGTCTTGCTGCACTGCTCGGCCAGTTGCGCGCTGTTCAAGGGGGAAATAGAAACCCTAACGCCCCACCTCCGGGGATGAAGATAAATCCGGATTTCAATCCGGCCGACGCTATGCTTACAGATGTTCGCCTCGACGACGGCGGCTTCGGTGGTATGGGCGGCTTTAGGACTAGGCAGATGTTTATTCCTGATGAGGGAGCCCCATACGGCGGGCAGTTTGGTAACGGCCTGATGCCGTATGGACCTCATGGCAGGTACGATTTACGCGGTATGCCGATTCAAGGGGGTAATCAGCCGTCGTCGGACCCTAATGCTGGCAACGTAAAGAATCCGTACTACTATGACCGGTTTGCTAATGGGCAGATCGGTACTATGGAGCACAGATTTAGCGACCGTGAATACATAAATCCAGAAGAATTGAAAAATTATGAAAACCGTTTAGAAAGGAATAAAAACACAACCGCTAGATATGAAGAATTAAAAAACACCCCAATAACCGACGCCCAAAGAAATTCGGCTATGTACACTCTTGCAGCCAATAAAGGGTATAACAGAGTAGGGGAAGGTGCTACTGATCCCAATACAGTAATGAACTTTTTAAAAGAAAATAATATAGATTATAGTGATGACGCACTTAAATCTTATCGCTCACCTTCTGATTTCGGCCTTAATTTTGAATAGTAAACGAGCATAATATTCATGGTCGATAAAACTACAGCAACGACAGACTTCAACCTCGACCTCAATACTATTATTGAAGAGGCTTTTGAGCGTTGTGGGGCTGAATTGCGTACGGGTTATGATTTCCGTACGTCGAAGCGTAGTCTTGCCCTGCTTCTGATGGACTGGGCTAATCGTGGCGTGAACTTGTGGACGCTGGAGCAGGGCACCCACACTTTGACCTACAACGTCGGTACTTATGATTTGCCGGTGGATACGGTAGACCTGCTTGACCATGTAATCCGTACTGGGTCTGGTACCAATCAGCAGGACATCAATATCTCGCGTATTTCATCCAGCACCTACGTATCAATACCGAACAAGAATGCGACAGGCCGACCGATCCAGATTTGGATTAATCGCCGCACGGGCGCGACGGGTGCGGATAACGTAATTGTTTACCCTCAGTTTACGGTCTGGCCGAAGCCCGATAACAGCACTACTTGGATTCTTTACTACACCCGTCTGCGTCGTATGTTTGACCCCGGTACAGGCGTTAATGGTCAGGATATCCCGTTCCGCTTCCTGCCCTGCATGGTTGCTGGGCTGGCCTATATGCTGTCGCTAAAGATTCCGGGTGCAGAGGGTCGTACTCAGGTCTTGAAGGCCCAGTATGACGAGGCTTGGGATTTGGCTTCTGGCGAGGATCGTGAGAAAGCCGCAGTACGCTTTGTCCCACGTGAGAGTTTCTTGGGTGGCTACTAATGCCAAACAGGTTTGCCAGTGGCAAAAACGCTATCGCCATGTGCGACCGCTGCGGGTTTCAGTACAAACTGAAGCAGTTAAAGTCGCTCGTGATCAAGACCAAGAACGTAAATATCTTGGTATGTTCGGAGTGTTGGGAGCCGGATCAGCCTCAATTATCGCTTGGTTTGTACCCCGTGGACGACCCGCAGGCGTTGCGGAATCCGCGACCGGATACGAGTTATTTTGCGGTAGGTAATGACGGCGCAAATGGCAGTCGTCAGATACAATGGGGCTGGGCTCCCGTAGGAGGGGCTAGAGCAGACGATGCCGGGTTAACCCCAAATGATTTAGCCCCGGCAGGTGAAGTCGGGACGGTAACGGTCGTTACGACCTAGGAGATTGAGATGGCTATGAGTAAACTTGAAAAACACGCGGCTCTCCCGGCGAGCAAGGCTCACGGTCCGGGTCGGGTCAAGAACATGCGTGCTGGTGGCAAGACCAATAGCGACATGAAGAAGTACGGTCGGAATATGGCGAAGGTGATGAACCAGCGCAGCCCGATGCGTAAGTCTTCTGGCCCGAGGTAAGCATCATGAAAGAACTGAACCCCGGCAAGATTAGGCCGAACACGGATTCGACGGGTCGTAATGGCTATCCTGAGAAGGATGTCAACAAGGGCGTTACCCACATGAAGATGAAAGGTGCTGGCGCTGCGACCAAGGGCACGAAGTTCGTGTCTCAGATCAATCTTGAGAACAACAGCAAGTACCGGTCTGGCTGGTCTCCGTGAACTACAGTCAACTCTCAACGTTGATTCAGGATTACTGCGAAAGCACGGAAACGTCTTTTGTAGCGAATATCCCTACGTTTGTGCAGTTGGCTGAAGAGCGGATTTATAACTCAGTCCAGATCCCGGCGATTCGTAAGAACGTCACCGGTACGATGACGGCGCAATTTCAGTATTTCTCCCTGCCGTCTGATTGGCTCTCGACGTTCTCGCTTGCGGTGATTGACCCGACTACGGGTGAGTACGAGTACCTGTTGAACAAGGATGTGAACTACATCCGCGCTGCGTATCCACCACCCAACTCGTATGGGAAGCCTAAGTACTACGCTATCTGGAATAACTCCAGCATGATTCTTGGGCCGACCCCAGACGTTGCGTACACGGCCGAACTGCATTACTACTATTACCCGGTTTCTATTGTTACTAATTCAACATCGTGGCTTGGGGACAACTTTGAGACCGTGTTGCTCTACGGATCGCTCCGCGAGGCGTACACTTATCTCAAGGGCGAAGCCGATATGATGCAGTACTACGAGCAGAAGTATCAGGAAGCCCTTGCTCAATTGAAGCGTCTGGGCGATGGTCTGGATCGTCAGGATGCGTACCGTTCAGGACAAGCGAGGATTCCGGTCACATGAGTTTTGAAGGTGGGTTAGAACTTGGTACGGTAAAGGTGTTTACCACGGACAGTCGTGGATTTACGCCAGACGAGATGGCAGATCGTGCTGTTGATCGCCTTCTTCGCATTGATAACCGTTCAGAACTTAAACGTGTTCTGGCGCAGTACTTCAAGGAAGCACAGGAATCCGAGCGGATGAACCTGCGGCGCATATTGATTGAAAACGGTTTTATGAATGCTATAGAGCATTTAGGAGATTGAGATGGCTATTACTCAGGCAATGGCAACGTCGTTTAAGGTTGAGATTCTTGACGGAATCCACAACTTTGGGACCGGCGTAATCCGGGCTTCGACGGCTGCGGATGTCTTCAAGATCGCTTTGTACACCTCGTCTGCTACGTTGAGTGCGTCTACTACGGCATATACGACTACGGACGAAGTTTCTTCGTCTGGTACGAACTACACTGCTGGCGGTAAGACGTTGACGATCTCGCAAGTACCGACTTCAAGCAGCACGACGGCGTATTTGGATTTTGACGACATTACGTGGGACTCGGCCACAATTACGGCAAATGGCGCGTTGATCTACAACAGCAGTCAAAGTAACAAGGCGGTGGCGGTGCTGGCGTTCGGCGGGGATAAAACCTCGACGGCGGGCAACTTCACTATCCAGTTCCCGGCTGCTGCAGCATCAACCGCAATCCTCCGTATCGCCTAATTTAATTAGGCAGGGGCCGTGGCAGGCGTCATAGTCGCCTTCGACGGTTGGAACGCTTCCGGCGTAGGCTGGGGCGAACAAGGTTGGGGCGAAGGTGTTGGCAATCTTACTGCAACGGGTGCGGTAGGATCTGTTGTTGTCACGGGCTCCGTAAATATCCCCGTTACGGGCGTTGAAGCCACAGGCCAGATTGGGTCGGTCACGGTTGTTGGCGTAGCCAATGTCCTTCTTACGGGCGTTGAGGCTTCGGGTGCCGTTGGCACAGTTGTTGTCGTTACCGACCAAGTTATCCCCGTCACGGGCGTTCAGGCCACTGGACAGATCGGCACCGTAGTTGTTGCGGCCTCGGCAGTTGCGGTCGTTACCGGGGTTGAGGCTTCGGGTGCCGTTGGCACCGTATTCGTTAAAACGGATCAAGTCCTTGCCGTTACCGGCGTTGAGGGGACGGGAGCGGTCGGCACCGTTACGGTACAGGCAGCGGCGAATGTCGTCGTTACGGGCGTAGCCGGTACAGGGGCGGTTGGTAACGTTCTCGTTGCGGCGGCAGCAGTTGCTGCTGTTACCGGAGTGGCTGCGACCGGGGCGGTTGGGACAGTTTTTGTTGTTACCGATCAGAACCTCTCGGTCACCGGAGTCTCGGGTACAGGGGAAGTTGGAACGGTCGATGTACGGCTTGAAATCAAGGTTTTTGTCACGGGTGTTTCGGCTAACGGAGCCGTTGGTACAGTCACTACATCGTCAGGCTCAAATGTTGTAGTCTCTGGGGTAGCCGGAACCGGCGCGGTTGGGGTAGTCAACATCTGGGGACAGATTAATACCAATCAGAACGCGAATTGGACAGGAATTAACAACGCGCAAAGCGCGACTTGGACAGATATTAGTACGACGCAAAACCCAAATTGGACGCAGATTGCGGCGTGAGGTAACTAAAGATGAGTAGTACATACAGCACTAATCTGGCTCTTGAACTGATCGGAACGGGCGACCAAGCCGGTACGTGGGGTAATACCACGAACACCAACCTTGGAACCCTAATCGAACAGGCGATTTCAGGTTACGTCACTCAGGCCGTTTCAACCGGTACTGATACCACGATCACCATCCCGAACGGCGCGACCGGTGTCGCCCGTAATATGTACATTGAACTCACGGGTACGGGTGGTACGAACACGAACCTTATTGTTCCTGCCAACAAGAAACTCTACTTCATCTTCAACAACGCCTCCGGTGCGGTGACGGTGAAGGTCTCGGGCCAGACGGGTGTGTCAGTCCCTGCCGGTAAGAAAGTCGTGCTGGCGTCCAACGGCACGGATACGGTCAACGCGCTCAACTACATCGCAGACTTCGGCAGCAACTCGGCCACCATTACCCAGTTGACTGCAACCTCGGCCACGATCACGAACCTGACGCTGACCAGCCTCGTCATCAGCAATCTCAGTATTGCTTCGGCCAATATCACGACGCTCACCTCGTCGTCCGCGACCATCAGTACGACTCTTGCTCTTTCCGGCGGCACCGCCAACGGCGTGTTGTACTTGAACGGCAGCAAGGTGGCGACGTCGGGGAGTGCGCTGACGTTTGATGGAAGTTACTTTACAGCGGCTTCCGGAACCGGAACTTTTCTTGCTGACATTGTTCAAGTAAGTGGCACCGCGACAAAAGTAAATGCCAACGGTGTCGGTCTTGAGTTTCGTGGCGGTTCAACCCCAAACATTACATCGTACAGCCGTGTAGGGTCTGCTTATCTCCCGATGACGTTGGATACATCGGCAAGCATTTTCTCTATTTCCGGCACCGAAGCCATGCGTATTACCTCCTCCACGCTCTACACAGCGTCGGGGATTAACGTCGGCATCGGGACGAGTTCGCCGGGACAAAAGTTGGAAGTGGCAAACACAAGCGGCAGTGTGGCGGCTACCTTGCGCTCATCTAACAGTGGCTATTCTGAGTTGTACTTTGCAGATGTTGCGGATAGCGCAGCGGGGGCACTTAGTTACGAACACAGCACAAACCTGCTTCGTTTTTACAACGGCGGCAGTGTAAGAGCCACCCTCGACTCCTCCGGCAACCTCGGTCTGGGCGTCACGCCGAGTGCGTGGGGGAGTGGGCGTTCGGCTATTGAAATTGGCGGGCTTTCCTATTTGATGGGCACCGGAAACCAGATAAACATCGGGCAGAACAATTACTACAACGGCACAAACTTCATATACAAAACCTCGGCTCCTGCCGCGCTTTATCAGCAAGCCTCCGGCGTCCATACTTGGTTCAATGCTTCTTCCGGCACCATCAACACAGCCGTCTCGTTCACGCAGGCGATGACGCTAAGCGGACAAGCGGATGTAAGCCTTCTTCTTGGTACAACATCCGCTGCTTACTCTGTGGCAGGACGCGGATTATTTGAAGTCAACGGCAGCAGCAGTGCGCTTATTGCAATTAAATCTGGCGATACGGCACGCGGCTATTTTGCGGCTGGCTCAACGGCTACAGAGTTGGCAGCGGTAGGCGCATCTCAACCATTACTTTTTACTACTAACAGCGCCGAACGCGCTCGCATCAGTTCAGACGGAACATTCCGCGTAAAAGGCGCAGGAACTGCTGGGTCTACAGATGCGTTTTTGGTGGACGGTGCAGCACCGGCAAGCGCAGCCCGCATCACGAGCGGGGGGGAGTTTTACG
>Ga0315902_10003898_pt1 | contig 21976 bp, 12 predicted proteins | sample LakEriMetagenome_9_FD_203523 | JGI IMG/M metagenome (GOLD analysis project Ga0315902, IMG submission 203523) | Freshwater fungal communities from buoy surface, Lake Erie, Ohio, United States - Buoy 12 MA117 | ecosystem: Environmental > Aquatic > Freshwater > Lake > Lake biofilm | place: USA... | reverse complement strand
TTTATGGCCATTGGCTTTTTGGTTCAGATGCGTCTAAAAAGCAAGTTCAACCATTATAGTCGTCAGCCTCTGAACAGTGGCCTTACCGGTCGGGAGGTAGCGGAGCGGATGTTGCGTGAAAATGGGATAAACGATGTGCAGGTGGTATCCGTCAACGGATTTTTAAGCGATCACTACAACCCGATGAATAAAACGGTCAACTTAAGTCCGGACGTTTATAACGGAAACTCGATTGCAGCGGCTGCAGTGGCTGCGCATGAATGCGGGCATGCCGTACAGCACGCAACGGCCTATCAGTGGCTGATGTTTCGTTCCCGGCTTGTTCCCATTGTACAGGTGAGCACTACGCTTTCGCAGTGGGTGCTCGCGATTGGGGTGGGGATGCTGGGTTTTGGCGGAGGGAACAACACGATCCTTTTAATAGGCATTCTTTTATTTGCTGCTTCTACGCTCTTTTCGGTGATTACGCTTCCGGTTGAGTTTGATGCCAGCAACCGGGCCCTGGCTTGGCTGGGCAACACGAACGTGACCAATTCTTATGAGCAACCGGGCGCAAAAGACGCTCTCAAATGGGCTGCAGCAACTTATGTTGTAGCGGCTCTTGCTTCTATTGCAATGCTGGTACAGTATATTCTCATATACCTAAACAGAAGAGAAAATTAGTATCTGTCTTTGTTCTTCTATTATAATATCAGGGGAGGGGTGTGGGTTCGTCTCCTTTTTGATCTTCAAATGTTAAAACTGCCGGTTCTGTTTTAATTCATCGAAGAAAGGTTCAAATCAGGGCGGCATTAGACAGGTATTAAAAGTGATCTAAAAGATTGAAATACATATATTTAGATAAAAAACAAGTCGACCTTTTTAAACCCATTGTTTCAGCCGGCATTAAAAAATTTTAAAAAAAATTAACAATATGCAACGAAACCTCTTATTTTTATGTCTTCATATTCTACCACAAGAGAGCTTGTGCAATTGCATCTAACTCTCTTTCTTGTTTAATCCCTCCCTATATTTTTTCACTAAAAACCTAAACATTTTATGAGAAAAATGTATCTTCTGTTGTTGGGTTTTTTGATCGGCTGTTTCCAGCTGGCAAATGCTCAACAAGTTGAGGTGTCGGGTAGTATTACCGATGAAAAGGGTAGCCCGATTGCCGGTGCTTCTGTAAAGGAAAGAGGCACATCCAACGGCACCTCTACCGACGACAAAGGAAATTACAAATTGTCTGTTAAGCGTAATGCCACGCTTGAGATTTCAGGCACCGGTTTCGAAACAAAAAGAGTCTCTGTCGGCAGCGGAGGAACATTCAATGTTGGGCTTTCCTCTTCCAACCAGAATTTAACTGAAGTGGTTGTAACCGCTTCCGGTATCAAGCGTGAGAAAAAGGCGCTTGGATACGCGGTATCAACGGTTGGAAAAAAAGATCTAGAGTTAAGACCTGAAGGAGATGTAGTCCGTGTCTTAAATGGTAAAGCTCCGGGTGTAGATATTTCGGGCGCAAGCGGCTTGTCTGGTTCTGGTACCAGAATCATCATACGTGGTGTAAATACGATTACTGGTAATGCAACTCCGCTTTTTGTTGTGGATGGTGTTCCTTTTGATGCGTCTACAACAGCTCAGGCAAGTTTTACGTATGGCAATCAAACATCCAGCCGCTTCCTGGATCTGGATCCGAATAATATTGAAAGTATCGACGTGTTAAAAGGGCTAAGTGCTACAACAAGATACGGTGAACTTGGTCGTAACGGGGTTGTAGTGATTACTACAAAATCCGGCGCAGGTGGACGCAGAGCCAACAAGAAATTGGAGGTTTCTGTCAGCCAGTCTTTGTTTTTTAACCAGGTAGCAAATCTTCCTGAGTATAACCGTAGTTATGGTGCCGGTTTCGACCTTGATCTGGGACTGAACTTCTTCAGCAACTGGGGTGCGAAGTTTACAGATCCTCCTGCTTCTTTCCCGCATCCTTATACCAGAAACGCACCGGTATACAATGGGTTTTTCGATAACCTGATTGGTAAAACATACGACTATAAATATTATAACAGCGTTCCTGATTTCTTCCGTAATGGTATTATCAGCACCACTTCTGTTAGTGCTGCTGGCGGTGGACCGGACGGAAACTTTAATATCAGCTATTCTTACATGGATGATAAAGGGTTTACTCCAGGTAACAACCTCTTTAAGAACAACCTGAGTCTGGGTGGGAGTACTAAACTTACAAACGGCCTGACTGTAGGTGCTACAGTAAACTACACCACTACCGATTTCAGAACCCCTCCGGTAGCAACTAGCTTTGGTAGCAATCCAAGTGCTTCATCCGTATTCGGTAACATTATATATACGCCAACTTCTGTAGACCTGATGGGGCTTCCATACGAAAACCCGATCAATAAATCCTCTGTATACTATCGTACAAGTAATGATATACAGAATCCGAGATGGACAGTCAATAATGGCTTTTCCGGACAGGTTATTAACCGGATTTTCGGTCAGGCCAATGCCCAGTATGAAGTGACCAAAAACCTGAATGTTTCTTATCGTTATGGTTTTGATCAATATTCTGACTACAATTTCCTTTCTCAGAACAGAGGAGGAACTGTTGGAGGTACAGATTATCAGCTGGGTATGCACAGAACAGTTAATGGCTATAATGATATCCGGAACCATGAGTTCTTTGCCACTTGGAAGACAAATTTGAATACCGATTGGCGTCTTAATCTTGACGGAGGATTCCAGTCGTTTAAAAGAACTTATGAGCAAACGGGCATGAAGAGTACTCAACAACTTGTTTATGGCTTGTTTAACCACAATAACTTTCTCATTCAGGAACGCTTAAGTGAAGGCGGAAACGCAATGGACTACCAGTTAGCTACTCAATCACTTGGAGTCTTCGGGTTTGCCAACTTTGCTTATAAAGAGTTTCTCTATATCACAGGAGGAGGAAGAAACAGCTGGTCTTCCAACCTGGAAAAAGAAAACCGCAGTCTGTTCTATCCGAACGTCTCCGTTTCATTTATCCCAACAACTGCCTTCCAGGGTCTTTCTAAAAGCAAAAATGTTAACTATTTAAAAATCCGTGCAGGTTATTCTACCAGTGCGAACTTTGGAGATCCTTACGGAACAAGAGCGGTGCTCACACTCGGACCTCGTGTATTTGAGGATCGTGCAGGAACACCAATCAGCACCAACTTCATTGCAAATCGCCTTCCTAACAGGGATTTACGTCCGGAGTTGCAAAAGGAATTTGAAGTGGGCTTAGAAACTAAATTGATTGATAGTCGCCTGAATCTCGATCTTACATTCTATCGTCGTGTTGCTGAAGATCAGATTCTCGAAAGAGATCTGGATCCTTCAACCGGATTCACTGTTCAGCGTATCAATGCCGGAGCAGTTCGCAATCAGGGTGTTGAAATCGCTGCAGGTTATACCGTAGTACGTGGTAAAAACTGGAAATGGCAGGTGGATGCAAACTTCACAAAATATACCAGCCTGGTTTATGATTTACCGGAAGATATTACAAGAATTACTGTAGCAGGATTTACAAATGAAGGTGGATTTGCAATCAACAATCAACCACTCGGTATTTTACAAGGGTTATATACTCAGAAAGATTCTAAAACCGGAGAACGTCTTGTAAATGCACAAGGGGACTATATTGCCAGTCAGGAAATCGGAATTCTCGGAAATCCAATACCTGATTTTAAATTAACCGGTATTAGTACCTTAAGTTGGAAAGGATTTAGCTTCCGTATGCAGTGGGATTATACAAAAGGCGGAGATATGATTGCCTATACACCCGGAACCCTTTTAGGTCGTGGTGTAACAAAGGATACTGAGTTCGACCGCGCATTGCCGCTGATTCTTCCAGGGGTGGATGCCAACGGGAATCCGAACAATATCCAGATCAGTTCTAGCCAGGCTTACTTCAACAACCTGAGTGGTTTCTTCGGAATGACGGATTTGATTACGTATGATGCTACTGTGTTGCGTTTGCGCGAAGCTTCTTTGAGCTACAGCATTCCTTCATCTGCACTCAGCAAAACTCCGTTCGGAAGTGCTTCCATTGTATTAAGTGGTCAAAACCTCTGGTACAATGCACCCGGTTTCCCGAAGTATACCAATTTCGATCCTGAAGTATCCAGCCTTGGCGCCGGAAACTTTAATGGTTATGAAGCCCTTGCAGGACCTACTTCCCGTCGTATGGGTGTGAGCTTGCGTGTAACGTTCTAATTTTAAAAAGATAAAACAGCATACAATGAAAAAAATAATTTTAGTTGTAACCTTAGCCCTCGCACTGGGAAGCTGTAATAAACTGGATGAATTATTGGTGAATCCCAACGCACCGGATCCTTCTCAGGGGAATGTGGATCTCTATTTCACCCAGACCCAGTTGAGCTTTGTAGGGTTATTCAATTCCTTGTCATCAACAGGAATGGAGTTGACAAGAATGATCGTCATGTACGGTCCAAACTACCAAAATGCATATTCTCCAACTTCTTTTGATGGAGCTTGGAGTACTGCCTATACTGGAGTATTCAAACATGCGAATGAAGTTATCCGGGTTGGTACGGAACAACGAAAGTATTCCATGGTAGGAATCACCAAAATTTTGAAAGCCTATGCCATGATGAGTGTGGTGGATATGTTTGGGAATGTTCCATATACCGAAGCCAATCAGGGTCAGGCCAATTTAAGCCCGAAAGCAGAAACAGGTTCATCCATCTATACGAAAGCAATCGTATTGCTGGATTCTGCAATTTCTGATTTGAATAAGACAGCGATCACTACCTCCTATCCCGGAACTTTGGATCTATTTTACGGGACTTCAACTGCTGCAGGAAATGCCAACTGGCGCCGTGTAGCTAAAACGCTGAAATTGCGGGCATTGATTCAGACGCGTCTTGTACAGGATAATGCTGCTGCAGTGCAGGCGCTTTTAACTGAAAATGATCTGATCAATACAAACGCACAAGATTTTGAATTTAAATATGGTTCCAAAGTAGCCAATCCCAGTACCCGCCATCCTTTTTATGTAGCAAACTACACTGCTGCGGGTAATGCGAGTGACTATATGGGAACCTATTTTCTATGGGTGCTGAATAGCGAGAGAACCGTAGGCTCGGGAAATTTTGATCCTCGTATGCGTTATTATGTATATCGTCAGCAAACAAACTATGGTAACGTAAATGCAAACAGTTCTTCATGTTCCGTGGAAACCCGTCCTGCGCATTTTGAAGTAGGATTGATAAACCCATATACAGGAACGACATACAATATGCCCTTCTGCCTTGCAGGTGGAGGTTTATGGGGCCGTGATCATGGTGATAATTCCGGTATTCCACCGGATGCTAATCTCCGTACAACCTGGGGAATCTATCCTGCAGGTGGTGAAATAGATTTTGGTCAGGGAAGTCGTGTATCCCTAGATCGTGGTGCACGTGGCGCCGGTATCGCTCCGATCTGGCAAAGTGCGTTTACAGATTTTTTAAGAGCAGAAGCGGCTCTTTACGGACTTGCGACAGGAGATCCGAAAGAATTAATGACAGCCGGACTACGCGGTTCAATTGCTAAGGTACTCGGATATCCGGCTACCGTAAATGTAACCGTGCCTTCAACTATTATTCCTTCACAAACAAGGATTGATAATTTTGTTAATGTTATTCGTAATGCCTATGATCTGGCATCAGATAATAACGGCCGGATGGCAATTATTGGAAAAGAGTTCTATGTTTCACTTTGGGGCAATGGTATTGATGCTTATAACCTTTACCGCAGAACTGGAACTCCTACTAATTTCCAGTTTACAAAGGTTCCTAACCCGGGTCCTTATATCCGCTCCTTAATCTATCCGTCTGATTATGTAAACCTGAATAAAAATGCAGTTCAGAAATCAGGAACCGGTTTCGATACACCTGTTTTCTGGGATAACAATCCTGCAAGTCTCTTCAGATAAACCTTTTAAACGAAACAATTATGAAAAAGATACATTCATTTATTTTCTTAATAGCAGTGCTTGCAGGTTTGCAATCCTGTCAGAAAAGAGAGGTTGTACTGGGAGATTTCGAATCCCTTGGAGTAGGGTCTTATCTGCAACTGGTAAGCACTCAGAAAATCATCCTGGATTATTCTAAAATCAATACTGAAACAGTGGGGATCACTGTTCAGCAATATGGTTCTGACATTGATTCCGTAACAGTATACGTTACGGCCGGTTCTGCAACGCTTAATAAAGCTCTTTGGAAAAAAGCAAAAGCATTTGCATATACCGCAGGATCCAATCTACAGATAACAGTATCCGCATCAGATATTGCCAACGCTTTAGGCATTACACCGGCAGATCTTGTGCCGGGTTCTTTGTATTCAATGTATAATCAGGTTAAGACCAAAGATGGAAAAACCTACGATGCAAGTAATACAACAGGTGCGTTATCAAGCAATCCTAATTACAAAGCCTCTTCCATCTGGAGTGCTAATGTGGTTTGCCCATTTGATCCAACCAACTTTGTAGGAGATTTTGAAGTTACAGAAGACACATGGGAAGATTTTGGAGTAGGTGATGTTGTAAGTGTAGTAGCTGCAGGAGCAGACTCCATTCAACTGGCAGCATATCCTAACCCATTATTAGGCCCCTCTGTTGTTAGAAATCCTAATGGTATTGTGGTTAAGATCAATCCTACCAATGGTGTTGCAACAGTAACGAACCAGACTTATGGTACTTATGGTGGATTATTCGGACTTCAGAGTGTAGCTGTTACGACATCTGGCTCTGCCAACTTCGTTTTCTCTTGTGTCGGCACAATTGATTTGCGTATGACACACCATGCTCCCGGAGCTCTGGCCACTTCTCCTTATGGTACGTATTGGTTAAGACTTAAAAAGTTATAACCTTAAATATTTTTATTTGTAAGACCGCCGCAAAATACGGCGGTCTTTTTTTATACCATTCTTTACCCTTTGCATTAGAGAACAAAATACTTTTAAGTATTTTTGTCAACATTTGTTAGCATAAACCAACCGGTCATGACTCAGGTCGCTTCTGAAAAAGTTCGTATCGTTACTGCAGCCTCTTTATTCGACGGGCACGATGCTGCCATCAACATCATGCGTCGCATTCTTCAAAGTAAAGGTGCAGAGATCATTCATCTGGGGCATAATCGTAGCGTACACGAAATTGTAGAAGCTGCCATTGAGGAAGATGCACATGGCATCGCCATCACATCGTATCAGGGAGGTCATGTCGAGTTTTTCAAATACATGAAAGATCTTCTGGAAGAAAACGGATGCGGACATATTAAAATATTCGGAGGGGGCGGTGGCACCATTCTTCCGGATGAAATTGATGAATTGCATCAATACGGCATCGCTCGTATTTATTCGCCGGATGATGGTCGTCAGATGGGACTGGAAGGTATGATTGAAGATGTAATTCGGAAGAGTACCCCTACACACCTCCCGGCCTCCCCCGCAGGGGGAGGGGAATCGGGTTATTGGCAAGCTGCTGAAAAATGGAATGGTAAGCTGCCGTTAGGTGAACAAAAAGACATCCGCAGAATCGCCCGTGCGATTACAAAAGCAGAAAATGGTTTGAATGGGGATCAATTCCCTCTTCAAAAAAAGACAACTACTCCACCTGTCCTTGGTATCACAGGAACCGGTGGTGCCGGAAAATCATCTGTTACTGATGAGATTGTTCGGCGTTTTCTGAACAGCTTTCCCGATAAAACCATTGCCGTTGTTTCCGTCGACCCTTCCAAAAAGAAGACCGGTGGAGCCTTGCTCGGAGATCGTATTCGCATGAATTCCATCTCCAATCCGCGTGCATACATGCGCAGCCTGGCTACTCGCGAAAGCGATAAGGCACTCAGTGCACACGTTCAGGAAGCGGTTGATATCTGTAAAGCTGCAGCTTTTGATTTTATCATCCTTGAAAGTGCCGGGGTCGGACAAAGCGATGCTTCTATTCTGGAGTATTGCGACCTGAGTTTATACGTGATGACACCCGAATATGGTGCTGCTTCTCAGCTAGAGAAAATCAACATGCTCGATTATGCCGATGTAATTGCCATTAATAAATTCGACAAGGCAGGTGCGTTGGATGCCCTCACCGATGTCCGAAAACAATATAAACGCAATCATCAGCGCTTTAATGCTAAAGATGAAGAGTTGCCAATTCTCGGTACTATTGCTTCTCAGTTTAATGATGCTGGGGTTAATGAGCTTTTTTCTAAACTGATGCAGACTGTAAAAATCAAAATAGGAATTGAATTTGGCGAGGCCCAGTCTGTTCAGCATAAAGACACCGTCAGTAAATCACTCATCATTCCTCCGGCCCGTGTTCGCTATCTCAGTGAAATTGCTTCAACCATTCAGGAATACAATCAGCTTGTAAGTACTCAGGCTGAAATTGCTTCCAGGATCTATCAATTAAAAGGAGCCCGAGAAACGCTTGCTGCAGCCAAGGCTCCGGAAGAACTTCTTATACAAATAGATACACAAATTAATCTGCTTGCGGAACAACAAACTCCGGTTGCAAAAAAACTGGTTGCGCACTGGCCTGAAAAAATTCAGGCATATCAGCAGGATTATTATGAATATAAAGTCCGCGATAAAGTTATCCGACAGGAGATGTTCTCTATAAGCTTAAGCGGCACACGAATTCCAAAAGTTGTACTTCCGAAATACAAAGACTGGGGCGATCTGCTTCGCTGGCAGGCACAGGAAAATGTTCCGGGCAGTTTCCCATTTACAGCAGGAGTGTTCCCTTTGAAACGCGAAGGGGAAGACCCAACGCGCATGTTTGCCGGAGAAGGCGGACCAGAACGTACCAATAAGCGGTTTCACTATGTATCACTTGGACAGCCGGCGCATCGTTTATCTACTGCTTTTGACAGTGTAACCTTATACGGGGAAGATCCGGCACATCGTCCGGATATCTATGGTAAAGTAGGGAACAGCGGCGTGAGTATTGCTACAGTGGACGATGCTAAAAAATTATACAGTGGTTTTGATCTCTGTGATCCAAAAACATCTGTGAGTATGACCATCAATGGGCCTGCTCCGATGCTGCTTGCTTTCTTTATGAATGCAGCCATCGATCAGCAGTGTGAGAAATGGCTGGAGAAAGAAGGGAAGTGGTCGTTGGCGGAAGAAGCATTTGCTAAAAAGTATGGAAACGCTGCTGCTCCTGTCTATAATAACACATCTTTCCCGAACAGTTTGCCGGAAGGAAATAACGGACTAGGATTGAAGTTGTTAGGTTTAAGCGGGGATGAAGTATTACCTGCAGAAGCCTATGAACAGTGCAGACAAGCTGCATTACAACAGGTGCGGGGTACGGTGCAGGCAGATATTTTAAAAGAAGATCAGGCACAGAATACCTGTATCTTCTCTACCGAGTTTGCGCTCAAGCTGATGGGAGATGTGCAGCAGTACTTTATTGAAAAGAACGTACGCAATTTTTACAGTGTAAGTATCAGTGGCTATCACATAGCAGAAGCAGGAGCCAATCCGATTACACAACTTGCTTTCACCCTCGCCAATGGATTTACTTATGTAGAGTATTATCTGAGTCGCGGAATGAATATTGATGATTTTGCTCCAAACCTTTCTTTCTTCTTCAGCAATGGAATGGATCCGGAGTACAGTGTCATCGGACGTGTTGCCAGAAGAATCTGGTCAAAGGCGATGAAATACAAATATAAAGCCAACAAACGCAGTCAGATGTTGAAGTATCATATTCAGACCTCCGGCCGTAGTTTGCATGCACAGGAAATTGATTTCAACGATATCCGAACAACACTACAGGCCTTGTACGCGATTTATGATAATTGCAATTCATTACACACCAATGCTTACGACGAAGCCATCACTACACCAACAGAAGAAAGTGTTCGTCGGGCTATGGCCATTCAGCTGATTATCAATCGTGAACTTGGAACCGCTAAAAATGAAAATCCCAACCAGGGATCATTTCTGATTGAGGAGTTGACGGATCTCGTTGAAGAAGCCGTGATGAATGAATTTAACCGAATTACCGAAAGAGGAGGTGTGCTTGGTTCCATGGAAAGAATGTATCAGCGGAATAAGATTCAGGAAGAGAGTTTGTACTACGAACATCAGAAGCATACCGGTGAATTACCGATTGTAGGTGTGAATACATTTTTGAATAAGAAAGGAAGTCCGACCGTTGTTCCGGGAGAAGTCATCCGAAGTACGACAGATGAAAAAGAACAACAGATCAACAACCTGCAGGCATTCTGGAAAAGAAATGAAAAACGCAGTGCTGATGAACTGAAAAAACTCCAGCAGGTAGCTGTTTCCAATGGAAATATTTTTGCACAGTTGATGGAAACGGTGAAATATTGTTCATTGGGTCAAATTACTCATGCTTTATATGCAGTGGGCGGACAATATAGAAGAAATATGTAATGCGAAATACAGGTAAAAAGCCGGGTGTAGATGTTATCCTGGATGTATTATTAATCTTACGCGATACAAATCCGACTTCTGCTTTTGTTGAAAGTTTATTATCCCAATACCGTGAACGGGGAAGTCTGAGCAGAAAACAATTGCAGGGACTATTATCCAAAGGCACGAAATCCGGAACAGTTCCGGATTCAAAGTTATCTACCATTGAAGCCATCTTACGCATGCCCGTAAGAGAAAAAACGCCTCCTACGCCGTCAGTAACCATACAGCAAGAAATCAAAGATCCGCAAATTGAAGCGCAACTCAAGGAGATACTTGCTGTCTTTCCAGCACACAAACGCGCTTTGTATCTACAATCCAAATACGAAAAGGGAGAACCGATCAGTCTTGCCGAAAAAAAAGAGTTGATTCAGTTTCTGCAAATTGCTTTGAAACGAAAGTAAATTCAAAAGAATCAAAACAAAGGTGTTTCGTGAGGACACGAACCACGGCACTTGATCTTATTCGGAACAGGAATTAAGTAAAAAAATCTCGATTATTTTTTCTACTATAATATTGAATAATCTCTCTTCGTCCCGGTTCGTGTCCTCACGAACCGGAATAAAGTGCGTTGTTAGCCATTATCAATTCTCAGTTAAAATTCAGCAAATAGCTAACCGCTAACTGAAAACGGTTAACCGTTAACCCCTCTTCCCAAAAGATACCTAACTTCACAATTCTTTTGCTTCCATTTGAATGAACCGGATACCGGAAAATTTGTTGATAGCGTGAATGTTTCTTTATAATATGTGTGTATGACCGCTGAGCATAAACGACTGGAAGAAAACAGTAAGAAGTCAATCCCTTTAGAAAGATGGGGGCCGTATTTAAGTGAACGCCAATGGGGAACCGTTCGGGAAGATTATGGCCCGCATGGCAATGCCTGGGGCTATTTCCCTTTTGAAGATGCGCATTATCGTGCATATCTGTGGGGAGAAGACGGCATTGCAGGCATTTCTGATTATTTCCAGAATTTATGTTTTGCTGTTGCCTTGTGGAATGGACAGGATGACCGTATAAAAGAGCGGCTGTTTGGACTTGGAAATCACTCCGGCAATCACGGAGAAGATGTAAAAGAACTATACTACTATCTCGATAACCTGCCGTCGCACTACTATATGGAATATCTGTATAAGTATCCGCAGCAGGCTTTTCCCTATGAGCAGTTGTATACCGAAAATAAAAAACGTTCCCGTTTAGAGCCGGAATACGAATTGCTGGATACCGGTATTTTTAACCAGGATACTTATTTCGATGTTAAAACGTCTTATGCAAAACAAGACTCGGAAGATTTGTTTATACGTATTGAGATTACCAACAGGCATCATCAGGAAGCTCCGTTGACTGTGCTTCCTACACTTTGGTTTTCCAACAAATGGAGTCAGGGAAGAAATGAGTACAAACCGTTTATTCATAAAATTGATGAGGGTTGTGTTCATGCACGCCATAAAAGACTTGGTGATTATTATCTCTACTTTTCCGGAAATTCAGAAATCTGGTTTACAGAGAATGAAACCAACATCCATCGGTTACAGGATCAGGAAACTGTTTTTTCATTTACAAAAGATGCATTTCATTTTCCGCTCCTGCACGGAACGCATCGTGATGAGCTGAAAGCAAAAACAACTGGCACTAAATGCGCACCGGTCTATTCATTAAAAATAGCAGCAGGAGAGAAGCAGGTGATTTATCTGCGGCTTACACAGGGAATTCGGGAGAATCCGTTTCCACAGGGATTTGAATCCTTGTTTACAATCCGTAAACAGGAAGCAGACGCTTTTTATCAATCGGCTCTTCCGAATCATTTAAGCGATGATGAACGAAGAATTTGTCGTCAGGCATATGCCGGTTTATTATGGAGCAAGCAATTTTATGCCTTTGACGTAGAAAAATGGCTGACTCAAAGCGATGGCATTACACCGGTTAATGAAGCGAAACAAAACGGACGTAACAGTGATTGGAAGCATCTAAAAAATGCGGATATTATTCTGATGCCAGATAAATGGGAGTACCCCTGGTATGCGGCCTGGGATCTTGCTTTTCACTGCATCGCAATGGCAACTATAGATCCTGTTTTCGCTAAACATCAGCTGGTGCTCATCATGCGCGAATGGTATATGAAACCCGACGGACAATTACCGGCCTATGAATGGAATTTCGGAGATGTGAACCCTCCTGTACATGCTATGGCGGCTTTGAGGGTTTACCAAATTGAAAAGAAGCGCACCGGTAAAGGCGATATACAGTTTTTGAAACGCATCTTTCAGAAACTCATTATCAATTTTACCTGGTGGATTAACCGTAAAGATGAAAACGGAAACAATCTCTTTCAGGGAGGATTTCTTGGATTGGATAATATCGGAGTCTTTAACCGCAGTCATCATATTCCCGGGAACCATCAGCTGGAACAGGCAGACGGAACATCCTGGATGGGCATGTATGCATTAAATATGATGGATATCGCACTGGAGATTGCCATGCATGATGATGCGTTTGAAGATACCGCAACCCGTTTCTTTGAACATTTTGTATTGATAGCAGAAGCGCTCAATGAACACCATCTCTGGAATGAAGAAGATAAATTTTATTACGATGTGCTTTGTCTGCATGATGGTTCTACGATTCCGCTTCGGATTCAATCGGCTGTAGGACTGACCAGCTTATTTGCAGTATCAACCATTCAGAAGTCGGTTTTGCAAAAACTATCAGACTTCAGTAAACGCATCAACTGGTTTGAAAATTACCGGAAGCTGAACGGACGTTTCTGGCCCAATGAGGAACGTCGAGACAGCGATGAAATTTTATTATCGCTCGTTCCGCGTGAACGTTTAATCCCCATTTTACAGCGTCTGGTGGATGAGGCTGAATTTTTATCTGAAGGTGGAATTCGTGCGCTTTCAAAAGTTCATGAGAAAAAGCCCTATACGGTAGATATTGAAGGACATCGTTTTTCAATTCAATACGATCCGGGCGACAGTACAAGTGATATGTTCGGAGGTAACAGCAACTGGCGGGGCCCTGTCTGGATGCCTTTGAATTATCTCATTATCCAGTCGATCAAACAATTTGGTTCTTTTTACGGAGATGATTTGAAAGTTGAATTTCCCGGAGGCAGCGGTATTCATGTAAACCTTGGTGAAGTTGCCCGACAACTCTCGCAACGCATTCTTTCGCTCTTCACTATAAATGAAAAGAATGAGCGGAAATCGTATGAGTCGTACAACTGGTTTTATCAAAAACCGGGAAATGAAGACCTGCTCTTGTTTTATGAATATTTTCACGGCGATAATGGAAAGGGATTGGGAGCGAGTCATCAAACCGGCTGGACAGCACTGATTGCAAATCTATTGCAGGACTGCTAATCCTTCATAGTGCAGGTACGGAAGATTCCGGTAAGGGTTCAATGACATGTACATCATCATACTTTTTTGTTCGAATGGTGTGAACGGGCCATGCTTCCAGCAAAGATTCCGGAAATTCATAGTTTAGTATTGATTGAAGTTTTTCATCTTCTAAATCCGGATCAAGCCATAGTTCCATCATCTCCTCTTTAAGAATCAGCGGCATACGTCCTTTATGAGCTCCGCTGTTATGAATTTTTTCCAGAAGTGGATTTCCGTTCCTGGTTACAATGGTAAATGTTCCTTTGAGCTCTCCGGTTTCAGCATCCGGGATATTTGCATAATGATAAATCCCTGCAAAACAAAAAACCGATTTATCTTTTACTCTGATAAAATAGGGAAGTTTTTTCTTGGCACCTATATCGCGGTGTTCAAAGAATCCTGTGGTAAAAACCAGACATCGTTGTTTTCGTATGCGGTGCCATACACTTTTCGGATCGCCCAGTATTTTTTCACTTCTTGCATTTGCCATACTTCCCCGATATTCCTCTATTTTCTCAGGGGTGTTCATAAATGAAGCAATCAATCCCCATTCAAAATATACCAGTTTATTTTTGCCTGCTTCTTTGAAAACGACTGGAAAGGGGTGCCAGGATTGTGCTACCTGATGATAGGTAGGGATATAATCAATAACGGGCCATTCATCTATGGCAATGCTTTTTTCAATTTCCTGAATCGGAGCAAAGTAGCTTATATCATAACACATATAAAAGCTTTATGCTATAAAGGTAGCACCGCATTATCCGATTTCAAATAATTCATCCCAGCATGTAGTATAGCGTTTGCTTCTTTTTTCCTGACGCATCTTCCAGTTGCGTTTGGTTCCTGTAGCAGCATAGCGTACTGCATCATCCCGCATGCTGAAGTTGATATTATCCAGCACATGCATCAATACGCGCCGGTGTTCTTCAGCAAAAGGAGCAAACAAATTTCCCTGAACTGCATTGTCGGGAAAGAGCTCGCTGAGGATAATGCCGGCTTTTATATATTTCAGTCCCGGCTGATAGAGTTGTGCAACCAGTTCCCGGGCATGACGAATGAGTTGTTGTGTATCGCAGGTAGCCATCGGAAGCCTGCCATGTAGATGTTTGGATTCGGGTCGGTATACTCCCGGACTGTATTCAGTGGATCGATGCATTATGAACACATCCATCTGACGGGCCGTACAGAACTGACGTCTTAGTTTTTCGGCAGCTCTGGAAGCATACGTTGAAATTGCCTCCTGCAGGGCAGAGAGTTCGTAGACCGGTTTTCCGAACATGCGGGTAGTGGCAATCATTTTTTTATGTTCAAGCGGTTCTTTCAGGTCGATGCAGGAAAATCCTTTAAGTTCTTTGAGAAGTCGTACCCCAACGACTCCGCCCAGATTTTTGCGTGCCCATGCTTCATGCATCTGACAAAGCTGCCAGGCATTTTCGATTCCAAAAGATTCTTTCAGCAAACAGGCATATCTTCTTCCGATTCCCCAAATATCGCCAACCGGAGTACGTTGTAAAGCATTGCAAATCGCTTCTTCTGTCTGCAGCACCACGATGCAGTTCGTTGCCTGTTTGTTTTTCTTCGCCAGCCGGTTGGCCACTTTACTCAACACCTTCGTAGGGCCCGCACCCACCGACACCTGAATACCGGTCCAGGCTTCCGTACGATCTTTCAGTTCCCGAAGAAAAGTGGAGAGCTGTTTTGTCGGAACTTCTTTCAGGTTTACAAAAGCCTCATCCACAGAATACACTTCTACTTGTTCTCTGCCTGCAACCGATCGCAAGGTATCCATCACCCGCTGGCTCATATCTCCGTAGAGATGATAGTTGCTGCTGAAAATTGTAATGCCGTTTTCTTCAATCAGCTGCCTGAACTGAAAATAAGGCGCCCCCATATCCAGTCCCAATCCTTTTGCCTCATCGGTTCTTGAGATAATACATCCGTCGTTGTTGCTGAGTACGGCAACCGGTTTTTTCCAGAGAGCAGGCATAAAGAGCCGCTCACAAGAGCAATAAAAGCTGTTACAATCTACAATGGCGTACATGAGGTGGGTATGAGTTACGGGTTACCGGTTACGGGGAATTAAACCCATAACTCATAACCCGTAACTATTAAAATGAACGAATTGCATAGGTCACCACTCCCCAGAGCCGGAAATCGCTGAACTCGGCAAGATTGATTGATCGGTAGCGCGGATTGTCGGGCACCAGAAAAGAGGCGGTGAAATTTTGATGAAAGCGCCTTACCAGCATTTCACCATTCAGTACCGCTACGATGATGCGGCCGTTACTGAGTTTCACCGATCGGTCTACGATGAGAATATCTCCTTCCCGGATACCGGCATCCTGCATTGCATCTCCTTTCATCCGAAAAAAAAAGGTAGCAGTTTTATTACGGATAAGCTGCTCGTTTAGATCAATGCCGCGTTCGGCATAATCATCGGCCGCTGCACCAAATCCCGTTGCATTGGCCGTAGGCACCTGCTGCTGGGTAAACTGTTTGCTGCCTTTGTAAGCAGCTCCGAAAAATTCATTCCCGTCCATAAAAATTGGTTTGTCTCTGTATCTGTACAGAGGATGAAGTTGAAGAGGCTGCGGATCGGGAAGTTTGTAAGCACCACAAAGCTAAAAATTTTAGTAAAATAAAAAAATGATTTTCTGACCGAGCCTGCCTTTCAGAAACATTCATGTAAAGGGTTTGTATCTTTCCGTTCATGTCGCAACTCGCACGCACATTAACACCGGCAACCGTGATGGCACTGGTGGTTGGCGGAGTAATCGGTTCCGGTATTTTCATGAAGCCGGCCGTGATGCTTTCGCAGCTGGGCTCCCCCTCTCTGTTACTGATGGTTTGGATATTGGCCGGACTCATAACCTTATGCGGAGCCCTTACCAATTCAGAAGTAGCATCTATGTTCCCGGAAACAGGCGGACAATATGTTTTCTTTCAGCAGATGTATGGGCAGGGCTTTGCTTTTTTATACGGCTGGTCGGCTTTTGCGGTTTTTAATACAGCGGGTAATGCATCCATCGCCTGGGTCTGCAGCAGCTATGCGGATTATTTTTTACAGTTACCCAGGTTGGATCCTATTACGGAGATGAAAGGCGCAGTTCATTTACCAATGATCGGAACGGTTTATCCACTCAGGGAATTGCCGGTAAAACTCCTGACCCTGAGTTTGATTATTTGTTTTACCTGGATCAACCGCCGAAGTGTAGAATGGGGTGGGGGTATACAGCGTTGGCTTACGGTGATCAAGATTGCCGCAATATTCTGCCTCATTACCGGCATCCTGTTTTCCGGGAAAGGCCAAAATTCTCATATTGCATCCGACCTGCCCGGAGCTCCATCGGGATGGACGCTCCTGCCGGCCTTTATGGCAGCAATGGCCGGAGCTTTCTGGGCATATGATGGATGGAACAACATCACCTTTATTGCAGGAGAGATCCGGGAGCCGCAACGCACTATTCCCCGAAGCCTGGTTGTAGGATTGAGCTGCTGCATCCTGATTTATGGATTGCTGACCTATAGTTATCTCCTTGCTTTGCCTGCAGAAACTATGGCAGGGTCTTCGTTTATAGCAGCCGATGCAGCTTCTGCTATCTGGGGCGGTACAGGTGCCGCTTTGATAGTATTTATGGTCGTTCTGTCTACGCTCGGAACCGCCAACGCCAACGTGTTGGCTACAGCTCGTGTCACATTTGCCATGGGACGGGAAAGCCGCTGGCTGGCATCTGCCGGCAAAGTGCATCCGGCATATAAAACCCCCGCCAATGCCTTGTTGTTGAATGCAATCTGGACAGGTGTTCTCATTTTCAGCGGATCATTCGATGCCCTTACAGATATGCTCATCTTTGTGAGTTGGTTTTTCTATGGAATGAGTGCACTCGGCTTATTTATATTGAGGCGCAAACTTCCAGGTGCAGAACGACCTTATAAAGTATGGGGATATCCTTTTGTTCCGGCTTTCTTCCTGTTATTTACCTGTTTCTTTCTGGGAACGACGCTCTATAAGGATCTGGTTGAATACAGTCAGAACCGGATTCCTATGATGCATTCGGTATTTGGAATCATGATCGCTTTAACCGGTCTTCCTGTATATTATTTTTCAGTGAGAAGAAAAAAACAGACAGCAGTTTAACAAGTTTAACGACCTTTTCTCACAAATTCAATCGCAGGATCGGCCAAAGCTTCGTTTCTTAGCAGTCTTATTTAAAATATTATGCAAAAACAACTGGTTGTCCTGCTGATTACGCTTCTGTACACTACTTTGTCTTTTTCTCAAACTACCTACGATCACCGAGAAATTTTTAATCCGCTTTTCTATCCTTCATTTGGAAATGAAGTGCGCAGTGCAAGCGGAGAACCGGGTCCGAAATACTGGCAAAACAGAGCCGACTATTCCATTCAGGCATCACTCGATCCGGCTACACATACCGTGAAAGGAACAGTGAAAATTACTTATATCAATAATAGTCCGGATGCCCTTTCTTTTCTATGGTTGCAACTGGATCAGAATATCTATCGAAAAGATTCACGCGGAACAGCCACTACTACAACGCAGGGGGGGCGTTGGGCAAATGCTGAGTTTACGGATGGTTATTTGCTTAATAATCTTGAATTGCTGATGAGCGGTCAAAAGCAGCAACCCAAGGAATCGAAGATTACAGATACAAGGATGCAGGTTTGGCTGAGAGAGCCGTTGAAATCCGGGGCACGTATTGAACTGACCATGAATTATGCGTTTACTGTTCCTGAATACGGAACTGATCGTATGGGACGTTTGCGTCAGAAAGAAGGCTGGATCTATGAAGTGGCCCAATGGTATCCGCGGATGTGTGTGTATGATGATGTGCTCGGTTGGAATACCCATCCCTATCTTGGGGCAGGTGAATTTTATTTAGAATATGGGGATGTGGATTTTCAAATTACAACGCCGGCTGATATGATCGTTGTTGGAAGCGGTGAGTTGCAGAATCCGAAAGAATGTTATACAGCCGAGCAACAAAAACGATGGGAGCAGGCAAAAAACAGCGACCAAACAGTGATGATCCGAACTGCTTCCGAAGTGGGTCAGCCTTCTTCCCGTCCAGCGACACCCACCATCACCTGGAAATTCAAATGTCTTAATACACGCGATGTTGCCTGGGCTGCCAGCCGCGCATTCATCATTGATGCTGCAAGAATACGACTGCCCGGCGGAAAAACATCCATGGCAATCAGCGCATATGCACAAGAGAGCGCTCTGGAAAAAGATAGTAACGACTGGCGTCGTTCGACCGAGTTCACAAAAGCCAGTGTAGAGTTTTACAGCCGACACCTCTTTGAATATCCTTATCCGGCAGCTACCAATGTAGCAGGAGTTGTAGGCGGAATGGAATATCCGGGAATTGTTTTTTGCAGCGCAAGATCCAAAGGTGCCGGACTATGGGGTGTAACCGATCATGAGTTCGGACACACCTGGTTTCCGATGATTGTTGGAAGTAATGAGCGCCGTTATGCATGGATGGATGAAGGCTTTAACACCTTCATTAATACCTTGTCCGATTCGGCCTTTAATAACGGAGAATTTCATGAGCCCATACAGATGGATGGTTATATGGCTGGCTGGGTTTTTTCAGATAAAATGGATGGATTGTTGAATATCCCTGATGTAATTCAGCAATCGAATTTAGGTGTGGCAGCCTATTACAAACCGGGCATGATGCTGACGGTTTTAAGAGATGCTGTATTGGGAAAAGATCGCTTTGATGTGGCTTTCAAAGAATATGTGCGCCGCTGGGCGTTCAAACATCCAACCCCCTGGGATTTCTTTCATACAATGGAGAATGTAGCCGGAGAAGACTTAAGCTGGTTTTGGCGCAGCTGGGTTTTCAATAAATATAAGTTTGATGTAGGCGTAAAGGACGTAAAGGAAATGGAAGGCACAAAGGGGAAAGGATATCTCATCACGATTCAGTTACTTGAAAAAATGCCCTTACCGGTATCTGTGGATATTTCAGATGCTGCAGGCGAAATCACCCGCGTGCAATTACCGGTGGAAGTATGGCAGCGTGGAGATACCTGGACCTTTCCCGTTAACACATCGAATCCTATACAAATGATTGAATTGGATGCAGCATTAAAATTGCCCGATGTGAATCGTAAAAACAATGTCTGGGAAAAGAAATAACAGCTCTGGTATTTATTATCAAGATGCTGTTTTAGAAATGAAGATTTCCGCTTCAAACAATATTTTTTCGTTCCTTTGATTTATGCAGAATGATCAAAGTGAAATATCCGATTTATACCGGCAATTTACCGGAGAGTCTCCTGTTTCAGTTTCAAAACTTCCCCAGAGCGGGAGTGACCGAATTTACTACCGGGTAGAAGGGAAGCAACATTGCATTGCGACTTCGAATAACCATATCCGTGAAAACCGGACTTTTCTAAAGTTTACTGAACATTTTCGTCAAAGCGGTATTCCGGTTCCGGAGGTATATGCTGTAAGTAAGGATGAAAGAATCTATCTACAGGAAGATCTCGGAGATACTTCTCTCTTGAATGTACTGGAAAAACAAGGGCATACCGAAGATGTGAAGCAACTTTTTCAGTCAGCACTGAAACATCTGGCATTCATGCAGATCAGAGGCCATCAGCAATTTAATTATGAATGGTGCATCACCTCCCAGGAATTTGGCAAGCAGGCGATTCTTGCAGATCTTCTGTATTTCAAATATTACTTTCTGGATACACTTAAAATCCCTTACGATAAAGAAAAACTCATTGACGATTTTGAAGTGTTGAGTATTTATTTGTCAAGAGTAGATTACAAATTTTTCATGTTTCGGGATTTTCAGAGCCGGAATGTGATGGTTCGAAACAATCAGGTTTATTTTATTGATTATCAGGGCGGGATGAAAGGCGCGATGCAATATGATGCTGCTTCGCTTCTCTGGCAGGCAAAAGCTGAGTTACCCGACGAGTGGAAAACCTCCTTGCTGGAGTATTATATGGATTGTGCGGAAGCATTGCTTGAAACATCCATCGACCGAACCAGATTTGTAAGTCAGTATAACGGGTACGTACTGATTCGTTTATTGCAGGTGTTGGGCGCATACGGATTTCGTGGTTTGTTTGAACGGAAAGCCCATTTTCTGACTAGTATACCAATGACGTTGCGGAATCTCCGTTGGTTCATAAACCATAAAAAAGTGGGAATCAGCGTGCCGGAATTTGAACGCTTGCTTTCTTTGATAATAGAGGATGAGGTGATTTCCCGCTTTGAGCCTTCGAGAGCTACGGAAAATACGAAACTGGTTGTGCATATACATAGCTTTTCTTACAAAACAAATGGGATACCTGATGATCCCTCGGACAACGGAGGGGGCTTTGTGTTTGATTGCCGGGGCATACTCAATCCGGGCAGACTTCCGGAGTTTAAAGAACAGACTGGAAGGGATAAGCCGGTTAAGGATTTTCTAGAACAGCAAACACGGATGCCACAGTTTTTAAACAATGTGTATAATTTGGTAGATATTGCTGTGGAAGATTATATGCAACGCGGCTTTGAAAGTTTACAGGTAAATTTTGGCTGTACCGGCGGGCAACACAGAAGTGTGTATGCGGCAGATGCGCTGGCCCGCCATTTACGTAACAAATACGGAGTCAAATTGGAACTAAAACACCTTGTTCAGGATGCAAAAAACTGGGATAATCGAATTCTAAGTAAATAAGAAAGAGTAAAAAGCATCTTTTAAATTAAAAGTTGGGAAGACCTTAGATGATGAATAGTTGAGTTACGAAATACGGGATGCGAGTTCGCCCTTAATGCACTACACGCAACTTACCAATAACGCACAACAAATAACGATTACAATGAGAGCGATGATTTTTGCAGCGGGACTGGGTACACGTTTTAAACCGTGGACCGATCATCATCCGAAAGCGCTGGCTTTGGTAAACGGAAAATCCCTGCTTCAGCGTAACATCGAGTATTTACAGCGATATGGTATCCATGAAATTGTAGTCAATGTTCATCATTTTCCAGATCAGATTGAAGCTGCTGTAGAAAAGGCAAACGGATGGGGTTCTAGAGTGTTTATCAGCAATGAAAGGGAGGGCGTTTTGGAAACAGGGGGCGGATTACT
>Ga0315902_10003897_pt1 | contig 21977 bp, 24 predicted proteins | sample LakEriMetagenome_9_FD_203523 | JGI IMG/M metagenome (GOLD analysis project Ga0315902, IMG submission 203523) | Freshwater fungal communities from buoy surface, Lake Erie, Ohio, United States - Buoy 12 MA117 | ecosystem: Environmental > Aquatic > Freshwater > Lake > Lake biofilm | place: USA... | reverse complement strand
ACCCTTTAAGATTTCGTAAACTTGTCACAAGTTTACGAAATCTTGACTGGTATAAATAGTGTATAAATATTTATATTAAATAGCTTAAACCTATTTTCAATCAATACATGAATGGAGACAGAACAAATTAATCATGCGAAACAGCAACAAGACAAATATGCAACAAATTTAACAGAACAAATAAACACTACAAACACGGACAATGAAATGAAAAACTTGCAAAATAATGTAAAAGAAATCAAAACTGAAATTCAAGACTTGCAAAATAGTATAAAAGAAATGAATAATAAATTTAAAGATTTAGAGTTTGGCATAAAACAATTCATTGAAATGTTGACCACGCCCTCATACGAGGATGAGTATGAAGACAATGACGAATACGAAGGCGAAGACGACGAAGAAGACAACGGCGACTTGTAAACATTGATTATAATATAAAGATATTTTGACCTTTATATTATACTAAACAAATGAACGCACTGTATACAGTAGAAGATAAAGGCGAATACAAAGATATAAAATTTACGGAAGAGGGGAAGTCGCAAATTAGAGGCTTGTATGATTTAAAGCAGGACCCACACTATTCGGCAGGCAAACTGTTGGAAGAGTTGTTCCCTGAGATGAAAGAATGGGACATCCATGTGCAAAAAAACGCGATATATCAGATACAGGTCGTATTAGAGCGCGACTATTCTGGTAATTAACGTGCATTAAGCCGGCTTCGTGAGACTGCATGTAAAAATATCTGTGCAGATGTATAGATACAGAATGAGTATAGACTTGGATATAAATAATTACAAGTATGAGGATTTATTAAGATTGTTCAAGTTGTCGTATGACTTTGATGTGGCAGAGCTAAAGGAGGCGAAGAAGATAGTCTTGAAGATGCATCCGGACAAGTCGCATTTAGGACCGGAGTATTTCCGTTTTTTTTCCAACGCGTACAAGACGTTAGTCAATGTGTATGAGTTCAAGAACAAGACGGCGAAGACGGATAAAGGGAACAATGATTACAAGAATGTAACAAACGATAAGGACGACCAAAATGGGCGGATATTGGGCAAGTTTCTAAAAGACAATAAGTATGATGACCCAAAGAAGTTCAATAAATGGTTTAACGAGCAGTTTGATAAGTTGAACGGGGATAAGCTATCACAAGATAAGGAAGAAGGGGCTAAAAAGGGGTATGGAGACTGGTTGAGGTCATCGGAGGGTTTAGGAGAGGACATAGTAGTGACCAAGGATGGAATGGGGGAGGAGTTTTCAAGAAGGAAGAAAGAGTTGAAAGGGTTGATAAGGTATGAGGGAGTGCAAGAGGTGTATGCGTCGGGTTTAGGTGGGTCGGTATTATGTGGAGGCGAAGAGGAGGAGGAATATGGGTCGGGGTTGTTTGATAGTTTATCGTATGTGGATGTGAAGAAGGCGCATACGGAGACGGTGTTGGCGGTGGATGAGGAGGATTACAACGCGGTGCCGAAGTTTAAAACGATAGGCGAATACCAGAGGCACCGAGATGGGCAGAAATTTAAAATAATGAAGGAGGAGGAGGCGTTAAAGATGTTGAATGAACAGGAGGGGAAGAAGGAAGAAATGGCGACGAGGCGGGCGTATTATTACGCGAAGGAGGTGGAAAAAAATAGAGAGAAGGAGGGAATGTTTTGGGCGGGGTTAAAACGGTTATTGTAGATATCAGGGCCAACTATACTTACTCGCTATCGCTATCGCTTTCAAAACCATCAATTCTCCAGGATTTGAATTTAGGTAGATTGCAAGGATGAAACCGGTTTTTAACGAGAGCTTCTTTCAGGCCAGAATTATACATGCGTCCTTTAATTGTGGAGTAGTTATAGGTGAATATGGCGGGATTTTTGGATAAGTATGTCCAGGATATTTTGTCGGGGTTTTGCGCTAGCAAATGAATGGCGGATGGGTTGGAAGACAGATGGTCCCAATAAATATTGTCCTGGTTTTGCTCAAGCAATTTGATGGCGTCACTATGTGTATTTTCGCATAGGGCGAACCAGTCAATTTTTTCGGGATGTTGCAGTAACAAACGCATTGCGTCAGGATGACTATTTTTGGATAGAAACCCCCAATCAACCCGCTCCATATTTTGAACGAGCATTTCAACTGCCCAGTCGCTAACGTTACCGGACAACCAAGACCAATTAATGTGTTCAGGGTTTTGTTGAAGAAGGTTGCGCGCATTGGGGTTGATGGATAGAATGGTCCAATAAATATGATTGTGGGGTTCTTTTTCTAATAGATGCATGGCATTCGGGTTGCCAGAGAGTAAAGACCAGTTGATATCATCTAGTCGCGGTTCAATCAAGTGAATGGCGGCGGGGTTCATAGATAATAAGGTGGGATTAATTTTGCTAAGGTTATGTTCGAGCAGCTCAATCGCGGCGGGATTGCGAGATAGCCATGCCCAATGTATTGCGGCGGGGTTCTCTTCTAGCATTTGCATTGCCCCGGAGCAAGGGTTTATGCATAGCCAGTCCCAATCAATTCTATAAGGGTCAATCCAAGGTAATAATTGCATGGTCATGGTCGCAGGTTGAATTTTGTTGTTATATTGTGTGAATTGTGCGAGTTGAGCGGCTTGAGTTAGTTTCGTTAGTTCTACGAATTGCATGAATATAATATTGAATAAAGGAAGAAACCCGAAGAGAAAATATTCAATTTTTAAAATTGCAATAATAATATTTAAAATTGATTTAATATTATTACGTTAAGGTGCATGTATAAGTAAATAACAATGGGCAAATACAATTGCGAGAAGTGTGGCGCGGGCTTTAGCCGAAAAACTGATTACACGGCGCACACAAATGTTACCACATCGTGCGTTAATGCAAACGAAGTCTTAGTTGAACCCAGCCAACCCATTGCAAACAATGCGAACTTAAAGCCAATTTTAAAGTGGGTGGGCGGAAAAACGCAAATCATGGATAAGCTAATTATGGATTTCCCGGTAGAAATGAATAATTATCGCGAGCCGTTTTTAGGGGGAGGCAGCGTGTTGCTGGCGTTATTGTCTTATGTAAAACGCGGGGTCATCAAATTGCATGGCTCAGCATATGCGTATGATGTGAACGAACCGTTAATCTACCTTTACAAAAACATCCAAACGCGTCATAACGAGTTGTATGATTTGCTACAATTCATAATTACAGAGTTTAATGAATGTGGCATTAACAGCAGCAGTGATGCAGAGATAAATAGAAAGCCTGCAAATCTAGAAGAAGCCAAGAGGGCAAAAGAGAGTTACTATTATTGGATAAGGGGGGAATATAACAAGTTATGCGCAATAGACAAGCAGGCGATATTAGTATCTGCGATGTTTATATTTCTAAACAAGACGTGTTTTAGAGGGGTCTTTCGAATAGGTCCGAATGGGTTTAATGTGCCATACGGGCACTATAATGCGCCGGAAATCATCAATAAGGACCATTTAGAAGAAATACATGAATTAATACAGCCGGTGATATTTGAATGCGCTGATTTTAACGTATCGATGTCAAAGGTATTGTCAGACGATTTTGTGTATTTGGACCCCCCGTATGCGCCGGAAAAGGAAACATCGTTTGTAGGCTATACCGAGAATGGGTTTAACATGCCGCAGCACATGGAATTATTTCATCATGTTCACGCGTTAACAGAGCAAAACATAAAAGTGATGATGAGTAATGCGGATGTGGCTTTAGTGCGCGAGAACTTTTGCGGGGTCATAACAAAAGAAAAATATGTAACGACATCAATATTATGTAAACGGTCCATTAATTCTAAAAACCCGGAGGCCAAGGCGAAAGAGGTGATAATAAAGAATTATTGACCTACGCTAAAGCCGGCGTAATCCATGCGTCAAGCGTGTCAAAATAATTGGCGTCGTCGCCAAATAGAACGGATATGTTGTGTTCATTAAAGATTGAGCTGAGTATTACATATTTTTTTTCGTTGGTCAAGAATTTATTTTGCAAGAATTCGCTCACGCAAAATCCATACACGACTTCAAAGTCTGGACCCAGCACGAGTTCGTATTCTCGCTTCAATGAAGGGCCAGACCATAACTTGGTTTCCACGGACCCGGCGACATTCTGTTCTTTCTTTTCTAGTATTTTGATTACTTTTCTGCCGTCATTGAATTCGATAATGTATGCTTCGTCGGGACATCTAAATAGTTCAATATTGAATTTGTGTTTCATAAACATTTTTAGGCCATTTTGCAAGACAAAGGTGATGGTTTTATCTTCAAATGTCTTGGACAAATAATGGTCATATGTTTTGGCCAATTTATTGGGTTTGCTGGGGTTATTGGTAAGGCTATGCTGGGCATATCCCAAATCTAGTAATCTTTGCTGGTTATTGGTTTTATCTTCAAATTTCTTCCCATAATAATTCGTGTTTGCGCCGCCAGCACCGGTCCCTTTATTAATGAGAATGGCAGGTTCAACGATGGCAGTGGTCTCATTCGTTGTCGCGATGTCATCGATTGCGAAGTTTTCGTTCATTTTATGTAATAGTGTAATATGTTTAACCCCTTATTGGTAGGTCATTTATTATTTCAATTTTATAAAATACATGAACCACCGGCTTTCATGTCGTTCCTTTAAGCCGGTTAGCAATATATATTATTAAAGGATTTAAAGCCGCGACATTGTTCTTCCTTTTTACAAAACATTAAACCTAAACAATGGGTAGAACTATTAGTAACTTTGGGTTAACCAACATTAGGGACCCCTTATTATAACCCATCATTTGCGCAGGTGGCTCCGCCACAAAAAAAATATATTGAATATGTATATATGTTATCAACGAATACAGTTACTATACTGATTGGCGCATTAATTGTATCCATCGTGCTATATGGCAGGCACGCAGACAAGAAGGACCGTGAAAACGCAAAGCACCGTAATTGTAGCGCAATGCGAAAGTATTTATTGAACGAGACGGCTTTAGTAAAGACGAAAAAAACGATTTTATGGATCCATATCCCGTATGAATACAACTCGCGCAACTGGTCTAGTTTTGGCTCGCGAAGCAGTTTGGAGTTGAACCAGCCGTATTTATATTTGACGGTGAAGAGTATTATTAAGCATTGCGAGAAGGATTTCTTCATTTGCATTATTGACGACACGTCGTTTGAGCGAATAGTCCCCGATTGGTCCATTGATATGTCGCGCTTGTCGGACCCATTATTGACGAACATGCGCAACTATGCGATGGCTAAGCTGGTGCATTTCTATGGTGGGATGACGGTGCCGCTGGACTTCTTGTGTTTCAAGAATTTGATTGGGCTTTATGAACGTGGGACAAGAGGGGGGAAAGCGTTTGTGTGCGAGAATGTGAATGCAAATATTACACACAGCTCGTATGACTTTTACCCGGATATGCGCTTTATGGGTGCGCCGAAAGAGAATGACACAATTAAGTCCATGTTGGATTTTATGCAGAGACAGATGTCGTCGGACCATACAGACGAGGGTCGTTTTTTAGGAGAAATTAACCGATGGACCAACCATCAAATCAAGAAAGGCGAGATGAGTTTGATTTGTGGGAAAGAGGTGGGTGTAAAAACGATGGACGATACGCAAGTGTTGGTGGATGATTTGTTCAGCGAGAACTATATTGATTTGTATACAGGTGCGTTTGGAATTTGGATACCGTCCTCCTCCATATTAAAGAGAACCAACTATGAATGGTTTGCGCGATTATCTGTCAAGCAGGTGTTGGAAAGCGATGTGATACTTGGTAAATACATCTTGGTGGCAAGTGCGCCGGATAATGTGGGTAAAGAGAGCGTATTGAGACATGCGACTAGCGAAGCTGCGTCAGCCCCAGATTGGGTCGGGTTTTACAAGACGCCGCTAATATCGGATGGGGTGTATGGGCTAAATCCGTCCTTTTTGGGGGATGATGTGTTAAAGCAATAACGACGGATTAAAGCAATAGCGAGTAAAGCAATAACACAATAACGCATGACAATGATGTCATAAAATAAAATATTTTACTAATGTATGGCGAGCAATAGTAAAATCTTTCCATTAAAAGTTGAGCGCCAACAGAAGCAATCATTGAGCACTACAGTAGAACCAGAACCGGGGATTAAAGCATTTCTTCCTTTAAAGTTCATGAAGATTGCGAAGCCTGCGTCTTTGCCATTAGTCGTGGACCTAAGGTCAAAATGCCCGCCCGTGTATGACCAGGGGAATTTGGGAAGCTGCACCGCGCAAGCCTGTGCGTGTACGTTTTCATTATTAAACAAGAATGTGTTTACGCCGTCTAGGTTATTTATATATTACAATGAAAGATTAATAGATAATTGCGTGGATTATGATGTGGGCGCATATTTGCAGGATGGGATATACTCATTGGTGAAATTTGGCGTGTGCAATGAACAAATGTGGCCCCACATCATTAGCAAGTTTGCCGTGAAACCACCAGACGAATGCTATGCGGCAGCGTTAAACCATCAAGTATTGGAGGCGGTGAATGTGGTGCAAACATTGGGCGCAATGCAGACGTGTTTAGCGGCGGGGGTGCCGTTTATAGTGGCGATTAATGTGTATAGTTCATTTTTAACGAAGGCCGTGTCAAGAACGGGAATGGTGCCGATGCCGAATTATGCAAAAGACCAATTTTTGGGAGGGCATGCCGTGGTGTGCGTGGGGTATGACCAGAGAAGGAAGATGTGGTTAATGCGTAATTCATGGGGAACAAGATGGGGAATTAAGGGATATTTTTATTTGCCGTATAATTATTTATTGGACCCAACGCTATCGTCGGACATATGGAATATTACGGATATAGAGAATGCGGGTAAGGTGTTAGTTGCGCCGACACAAGTAAAAACACCATTATTAATAGCAATGGAAAAGAGCAGACATTTGAGAAATATGCCCATTGTTAAGTAGAAATATTATGTAAGCATTGCAAAACAATATAGGTAAAACAACTTAAACACAATGCGAATATTAGTATAATAAGCAGTAAAATGAGCAATTCTCAAAGCAAGCAACTCGCAACATATGATGATTATGACTATGACTATGATAATGGCTTAACACACGATAAATTAGTGGCATATTTTGAGGAGTTTGAATATGCCACGAGTAATAGTGTGATGACTTGCTATGTGTTATATGACCATTGTGATAAGGAGTATTACATTTGCGGTAAGAGAGCGGCGACATGTGCGGTCGTGTATAGTGAGACCCATCCGGAATATGATGTGAATGAGTACAATGATTTCAAGTTTTTTTGCAAGTCGCCCAAAGATATGATAAGCATGCTGAAATTAATCATGAATGTATCGTGCAATGATGTGAACATGACAATGTATAATTATAAGGACATTTTTATTAATGATGATGGGGTAGACTTGGATTACATAGATTATAACACGTTGCAATACAGTAATGTTTCGCAGAAGGAGATTATTAGTTATGAGAATGCGAGATTTAATGAGGACATCGCGAAGACGATGTTGAGGATGTTGAAAAAGATGAGGTATTAAAGGAAGAAAAGTATAAAATAATGACTAATAAGTAATAAATAATGAAAAATAAATATATAATTCATTATTTATCAGGTTGCATGATGTAATAAATAATGTCATAATTGCTTTTGTCGTATTTGATTTGGGAGGCATATTTGAGTTGTTTGAATTTGCATATTTGTCGGATGATGGTGGTGAAGCTGTTGTAGGTGAGTTTGCGGTCCAAATAGGCGCGTTTGGAGATGTGATAATATTCGCGACATTCTTCTAAAAAGGGGACAATGATATTAAAATACATGCCTTTTTTGTAGGAGTCGTGATTTAAGATGTAGCACTTATCATTTTTACTACAAATCGCTTCCAATAAATTAAATAATATTTCAGCCGGAAGTTCAAGCTTAAATATTTGACTAGTCATTATATTTAACACAGAAAATATATAATGCCATTTTAACGGGTAACAGATAACATTGCAAAAAATATAATGCATCAACCTCTACAACTTTGTTGGATAAGCAAACAATTAAAGGAAGAAAATTTAAATCCGCTAAATATATTGGATGAGGTTATTTACGAATAAGGCGAGTTCAATCGGTTCTTCATGTATGTTATGAAACACAGTTATATATTTGCAGATGATGGATATGATGGTATATTTTTCGTTTTCATCAAACATGTGAGTGGTTTTAACAAATAGCGAGTAAGTGTCTAAAATATCCATTACAGAGTAGCCCTTATCATATATCGTATAAAGTGTGCTGATTGCGCCATGCAGGTCGCGCGACTTGATGAGCTGAGTAAACTCTTCAAATAAAAAGAAGCTGATATTGGTGCAAACTTTCGTGGCGAGGTCAAGTGTGATGTCCGTGTTCAACAGTTTGAACTTTTCCATGTAGTTGATGAGAATTTTCGCGGTGTTATTGCATATATTGAGTGCGAATTGCTCGGCGTCAGGTTGGACCCGGATGTTTTCGCGCAGTTTGATTTTCTGCATGATTTTGGAGAGGTTCTCGCGTGTAAATGGTTTGATTTTGATGATGCTCAATCTGGATTGGATACTTTCAATAACTTTCTGGGTATTACTGCAGGACGAAATGAAGTGAACATTATTGCTATACTTGTCAATGCAGTTGCGGAATACTTGTTGGCTCTGTTCGTTAATGAGGTCCACGTCATCGAGAACGACGATTTTCTTTTTGTGTTTAATGCTGGAGCAGGTTTGGCAGAAGGTTTTCACTTCATTCCTGTAAAAGTTGATGCCCTGTTCTTTGAGGCTGTTAATATGCATGATGTTGTCGGAGTATGATTTGGGTTCAATGACTTTACTATTTCCATTAGACGTGGCCGCAATTCCAGTGTTATAATATTCTTTAATGAGCGCGTCAATGAGGGTGGTTTTGCCGGAGCCGATGTCGCCGACGAATAGAATGTTTAGATTGTTCATGTTAATAAGAGTGCGCAACAGTAGAATAATGTCTTGGTCAATTTCAAAGTCTAAGAACATGGTGGGTTTGAATTTATAAATGAATAGCGGTTCATCCAGTTTGACAGGGGTTTTTAAACTCATTTGGGAATATATTTAAAGAGGGAGTAACATTTAAATCCTTTACATAAAGTTGTTGATATAAATCAAAACATCTAAATATCAAAACATCTAAATATCAAAATAATATATTTAGTTCAAACAATGTAAAAACAATATTATAAAAATGCATATAGTATGTCAGGAGATATGGAGGACCATTATAAAACATTAGAATTAGACGAGAACGCATCACAGAATGATATCAAGAAGGCATACAGGAAGCTATCGCTCTTGCACCATCCGGATAAAAACCCCGGAAAAGTAGATATTTCGGGCAAGTTCCAAAAGATTAGTTCTGCATATGAAGTGTTAGGCAATGAAGAAAGCCGCATGCAGTATGATGCCGAAAGGAAGAACCCATTTGCGCGAATGGCCGCGGGTGGTGGTGGAATGCACGGCATGCAAGGGGTGGACGAGATGCTCGCGAACCTGTTTTTCGGCGGGATGGCCCAAGGGTTCCCCGGAATGCCAGGCATGATGCACCATGGAATGGGTCACCCAGGCATGGGCAATCATCCATTTGGTAATTTCTTCCCTCCTGGTGCAAACATTAAAATATTTAGAAACGGCGCGCAGGTAAATATGCAGCAGGCGTTAGAGAAGCCTGCGCCGATTGTCAAGACGGTAGAGATTAATATGGAGCACGTGTTGAGCGGGGCAACGGTGCCGGTGGAGATAGAGCGGTGGTTAATAGATAACGGGAGCAAGGTGTTTGAGTGCGAGACGGTGTATGTGCCCATTCCCAAAGGGATAGATGATAACGAGATTATAGTGTTGAGGGATAAGGGCAATATATTGAGCGAGGAGTGCAAGGGGGATATAAAGATATTTATCAAAGTGGTGAACAATAGCGAGTTCAAGAGGCAGGGGCTAGATTTGATATTGGATAAGGATATTACATTGAAGGAGGCGTTGTGTGGATTTTCGTTTGAGCTAAAGCATATCAATGGGAAGACGTATACGATTAATAACAATATAGGGAATATCATCAAGCCGGAGTACAAGAAGACGATACCCAATATGGGGTTGGAGCGGGATAATCATAAGGGGAATGTGATTATTTGTTTTCACGTGATTTTTCCGGATACGCTGGATGTGACCGCGTTAGAAAAGTTGAAGGAGTTGCTATGAACAGAAGGTTCTACTGTATAATCCATGCGTTAATCAATGCAAAATAATAACCAATAAGTATTTTAATTTATGAACCCATAAATTAAAATATAGTGTAGCCTCCTATGGGATTTGAACCCATGACCTTTCGCTTACAAAGCGAATGCACTAACCACTGTGCTAAAGAGGCGCTCACGCGACCAACCCCGGACTTGAACCGGGAACCTCGAGATTAGAAGTCTCGCGCTCTATCCAATTGAGCCAGTCGGCCACCAACCCATTCTTATCCCCAGCCTATCCCCATTCTTATCCCCAGTCTATCCCCCATATTATATAAATATAATGTCTTTAAGTCCTTTTTGAAAGAATATAATATATTCTATTTTACTATTCATTCCAAATCTACTTTACCATTCACTTCGTTCATTCCAAAGTAGAGCAAATTTAGAGCAAATTTACAGCAAAATAATTATATCTTCCTTTACACAAATTATTCATCCATCAACATTAGCGCCATCGCCGCATAATTATGTAAATCTATCAACGTGTCTCTAATCCCCTCATCGTTCACTAAATTTACGCCGTTTTTGGTAATAGACATGGACCGCTGTAGTTTGTCTTCAATGCGCATGAGAACGCCGATAACGCCATATTTTGCGAACGCATCGCCATAATCGGCGTTTTTCCTGGTAAATAACTCCAGCGCCTCTTTTTGAATGCATTTCATCTGTTCTACTCGGTTCATTTCTCCTTAATAAATAGTATAAACGGATGTGTTTATATTATTTTCGTTCTGTTATTATTATTTAATTGGTTCAAATCAAAAACAGATTAAGAGATTTTACGCGTGGGGATGTCCGCGGACACCAAATAGATGGAATTCTCGGTAATCACAATGTAGTCCGTGGTGCACTTGTAGAACTTAGAAATAGGGCTGGTGTATTCGTCCTCGCTCTTAACAAGGAGCTTCTCGGCGTTTTCCTTAACTCCGATGAGGGCCTTTTTGTCCAAGGAGGCGGTCCAATAGTCAAGGAGGATAGGCTTATCTTCTACGATGGCCAATTTGCACGCGTGTTGTAAGGTGGTGTCATTGGGAAGACGATAATTTGCGGATGCGGAAGCAGAGGTAGTAGTGGGCGCGACAGTTTTTTGTTCAGCCATTTATACAGTTTTAAATTATTAATCTTTAAATACTAATTTGAATATATTAATATTTTGCTAAAATTTGCGATTTTTAACAAAATGATAGGAATTGAAAAACAAATAATATGGTATAGTATATCTATAATTATGGTTATTCCTAAATTTGTGCAAAATAATAAACCTCGGATTGGAATTACGGTGCACCCAGAGGACGTAGACCCGGAACCGTCGCCTAAAGCGACCAAGCCATCGTTGCTTGCTCACCATAATTTGCTAAACGCGGCCAATTATAAGGAAGAAATCCAAAATGACAATCATTATATTTTAGATAAATGCATCCTGCTAATAACGGAGTATTTTATATATTTAGATGAAAAGGTGAATGTCAAAAATAAGCCCTACTTTAATTACATATTCATGCGAGGGCTAGACACGATTATGCACGTGTTTGAGGGGATGCTAATTCATACAAAAAATGTGGACCTGTCGGTGTATCATAGCCAAAAAGCGTTTTACTTTTATGTGGAGTTTATTGAGCAAATCATGGATACGCAAAATAGTTTCCTAAAATTAAGCTCGCGTGACGCGGCATTGTTCGTATATAAACGCACCCTGTTTGAAGTCTACGCCGAATACATTAAACCGGCATTAAACCCCGACGCGCTTGTTATAACAATGAAAAGCCTAAATGTTTACTTCAGCATATACAAAATAGTCGTCGCATATTTCATAAACAACCATGTATCCATGGACTATAAAACAGAGCAAATCGGTCATTTTACAAACAAGCTTACCAAATTAAGCAGCAAATTGAATTATTTAATAATGGATGCGCAAACGTTGCAAAAATTATGCGAACATTTGGCAATGATTTCCTTAACCCCTCGCGCATTTAATCAAATCGATGATTATTTTGACAGAATTGATGCAGTGATAAAAAAGATAGCAAAGGGGCAATTAGTGGAATGGTAATAATTTATAATTATGCAATAAGGTCGCATGTCATATTGATGGTTTTCTTCCTTATTTTTTTATTCTTTATTTGATTTTTGGCGATGACGTCTTCATCTGGAATGACTTGTCCAATGTGTGCGTACTCATTGTGCAGGAGTAGTTTAATATAAGAATAGAGCTCATTCAACGTATGCTCGTTACATCGCCCGACAATTAACACGCTACCGGTTCTAAAAATCATGAAGGAGACTTTAATAAGGCCGGAGTTATTATTCGTGTTGTTTACCACTTTTTGGTCAATCAGATTGATGCCTTGGGTTATATCGTAGTAAAACTTGCACTGTATGCCGGGGTAGGAACAAGGGTCATAGATGGCGTCAATATTGTATTTATTTTTCAGGATGTAGTATAACGCTTCTCTATTGATATAAAAGCCGCAGTTGAAGTTAGAGTTGATTAATATAGTATTGCTGCAGTTTTGGTAGGTTAATGGGATGTCAATGTGGGGTTGCATGATGGACAATATCATAGACATGACAGTTTCATGAATGTTGGCGGTTTGCATGCCGGGGAGTTCAATCTTGCCGGTGTTAAATATTTTCACGTGAAATTCGCGGAATGTGTCGATAATTTTGATGCGCAATATCATAACAAAGCAGTTATAGAATGCGCTTTTCTTTTTGGACCGGTAGCTCATGATGTCTTTTTTGGATATTCCGACACTGAGTTTGCGCACATCTTTGAATTTGATGCGTCCGTTGGGGTTGTTGATGCTTTTGATGATTTGCTCTTCATAGAAGCCTTCTTGTTTGAGCCGTTCTTGCATTAAATTTAATTCTTCCAAATTAAATGAATTAAATTTGATTTGTTTCTTAATTACGCCGTCGGATGGGGTGGAATATTGCATGACTTTGATGTCCCAAAATAGTTTCTTGATGTCAATGGGGCAATTTAAAAACTCAATTTTGGATTTGGTCGAGATGTATAGGTCGCTTGGAATGGGAGGCGCACCGCTATTGATGTTACTGCTGTAGGTTTCAATGAATGGCGCAGGTTTCTCTTTTTTGTGCGCCTGCCCGCACATACTGCTGAAATTCCGTGCTCCCCCATATATTCCTTCATTTTCTTCCTTTTTACTTTGTGTCATCTTAAAAATAGTTTGACTAACATCATCCATGTCGTCATAATCGTCCTCTAAGTCGGACCCGCTATCGGTGTCGTTTTCGCCGTATTTATTAGATGGGGCGGACATAAACTGTGCCCATTCTTTGTCAATGTCGTTAAATGCCATTATTATACTGAAGTGTGTTTCTCTTTAATATCGTTTGATAAATCAATTAAAAATTAATCAATTTTTATTCTTACTTTGTTTCTTTTTCTTTTCTAGTAATATACCATAATGTCAAGCTGTGCCAGATTGTCAAGTAGCAATATTTTAAGAACCATTGCACCAGCCATTCCAAACAAGAGCGCACCCATTCGTATTCCTGCTGCATATGAGGGTGGATATAATAACGAAAACAATGGAAACCCCGACCTATATCATAAAACTCAATATGAATTAAGGGAGAATACATTCGACCCATCCAAGTTTTCGCCGCCCGCGCAATTTTTGATTAAACTGCAAATGCGTATAGGGACTTATGCGAGCGCGTCTTTAGGAATAAATGACATTAACCGCAACAGCGAATAATGAATATAGTTGGATGTTTTGCAATCCTGGATGTGCATAATATTTTCCACAAAATTCAAAAAGTGTTGCGTGATTATGGTGGGTTTATTGCGAATAATATAATTTAAAAAGTCTTTAATTATATTCTTTTTATCAATGTTGTATTTAATGCTGATATTATTTAGATATTTTACAATATTGTCTACCTCAGTATGAGGCGCTGGAGTGGTTGCGAATTGATTATACAAGTCTTGCCAAACAGGGTCACTGATGACATTGAGTTCAATCTCTTTGATATTTTGGTTAGACTGGATAAAATTAATCATGCTACGGATATCGCTGTTGTATAGTCGTTGAATGAGCGTTAATGAGTTGACATTGAGGTCAAGTTTTTCAGCTTTTACGATATTTAGTAAAAATGTGTTAATTTCGTTTTCCGGGAGTTGATTGAACCGGAGGCGCAAGAATTCGTTTTGCAGTCCGTCGTCAATGCGACTGATATAATTGCATATTAAACAAAAACGCACATTGCTGCTATAATTTTGAAGCAAATAGCGTAGAGCCTGTTGCGCATTTTTGGTCATGTAGTCTACCTCGTCCAAGATGACGAATTTCATGCCTTCATTAAAGAGGGTTTTCGAGTTTACGAACTGGTTGATTTGGTTGCGTATAATATCAATGCCGCGCTCGTCGGATGCGTTTAAATGTATCATGAGACCTTTGTGCTGCTGGTTATAGCGAGCTTGGTAGGCGTTGACCAAATTAATAATGGTGGTGGTTTTGCCGGTGCCGGGAGGGCCGTAAAACAATAGATTGGGGAAGTAGCCGGTGTCGACGATGTTGGTTAGGATTTGTTTATTTAGCGGGTCAAGGACGATGTCGTCAAAGTTGGTTGGGCGATATGCTTCGGTCCAAGGGATGCTGCTCATATTGTTAATAAGATAACTAGGGCGCAATATTTAAGTCCTTAAGCCTGAATATAGTAATTATTTACAAAATGTATTTCCCCCAAGTCATGCCCTTTCTTCCATTAGAATAACAAATTCGGTTTAATTCAATAATTTTATTTTCTTGCAAATGTTCTGACCAAGTTTGTGTAGGGCCTATACTATAACTTTTCTCCCATTCTTTTTTAAATATGACATCATCCAGAATGACAATTGTATCTTTGTGAGCGAGTTGCGCACAATTTTGCATATCTGCCTTCGCTATGTCATAATCGTGACCGCCATCGATAAATATAACATCAAATTTAGTGTTATTATTTTTATAATAATTAGGAACAGTTATTCTACTATCCCCTAGTATTAATGTGTGTTTATTTGGGTAAGTTTTATCTATAAACTCTTTTGCAGCTGTAACATAATTATGCTCACCTAAATCAAACGATGTTAATGTTAATGTCTTATTATTTTTTAAAAACACTTCTGCGGAATGGCCTGCGTTAAACCCAATTTCCATTACGTTTATATTCGGTTTATTTGTTAATTGTATCAAATCCTGAACTTGGTGCAAGCTTTGTTGAGTATACCCTTCAAAAGTATGAAATCCTTTGCTATTTAAATACGATGTAATTGAATAGGTGTCGGCACTCCGCGGTAGACCTGTGGGTGGTTTACTTGGTTTTGTCACCTTTTGGGGCGCATTACGATATATGTTAATTAGGTTCCAAGAACGACGGGGTACGAATAAAGGTTTCGACGGCTTGGGCCGACCACGCAGAAGCGACCGCATTATAATTGGCATAGTATATACTATATACTGATAATAATTGGGTTATACTTGGTAATACATTATATAAATGATTTAAACCAAACTCGTAATAACATATAATACATAATAAATAATAATGCCAAGAAAAGCTGCCGCGACCAAAATAACCGCTGCTGTACAACCCGTTGCGGACCCTGTTGTATTTAGTCCACCTCCCGCGGAAATAATGTTAGAGACAACAGATAACGCATCACCAAAAACTGAAACAAAGGCAACTAAAGAAAAGCAACCAAAAAAAACGAAAAAAACGGAAACAACGGACACCAAAGAAAAAGAGCCTAAACCAAGGGCAACCAAGACAACCAAAGCAAAGGGTCCGAAAGAACTGCCGCAAGTTGCCCCGGATAAAAGTGAAGACATTGCAATTAAAGATGCAACTGCCATAAATGATAAGGAGGTTCCTATAACTGTCGCAACTGTCGCAACTATGTCAAGTGATGACTTGGTCGAAAATGTTAAACCAAAAGGAAGAAAACCATCTAAAAAGGCGCAAAAAAATAATGAACCAACGGAACCAGCCAGGGTTTTAGAACCGGTTTTAAAAGAAGTGCATAATGTTACAATGCAAGCATGTGAGCTAGATGGGTCAGAATGCGATAAAGATGTGGATTTAACCGCGTGTCAAGAAGTTCTAGCAGTTCCATTAGACACAGATTTAGATACGAATAAACACATTGCGAAGAAAAGAGGAAGAAAACCTAAAGGTGGGAAAATTACGCAGCAATCTAGCGTATGTAATATTATTAAAACACCTAAACCCAACATTATTTTACATTTGAAATGTTTTATGAAAGATTTGCAGGAAAGTAATGTGTTAAGTGATAACCAGGTGGTGTCATTTAATTTTTCTACGAATAAGAATGATTTAAGTTTTGATACGATTAATTCAACGAACGAGGTTATCTCTTCCAACTATGCGAACAATGAGATTGCGGATGCAGCCTTAAATATGAATGAAGAGGAAGAGGACGAGAATGAGGAGGAGAATGATACCATGGAGCCTGTTACGCTTTGTTCGGTCGTATCTTCAAAAAACGCGTCGTCATTTAAAAAGAATGAGCAGAAGGACCTTTGGAAAAAGTTGAAGCAACTGGCGCATAATTTGCATGTGAATAATATTAGCGACAAAAAATCTTGCTGCTTTTGGGATACATATGAGTTTGATAACCCGCCGGTGCATATCCCTAAACATTATATGAAGGACGCTTATCAGGTATACGGTTGTTTTTGCAGTCCAGAATGCGCAGTGGCATATTTAATGGCGGAGAACATTGATATTTCTGTAAAGTTTGAAAGGTATCATTTATTGAATTTCATTTATGGCAAAATTTATAATTATGACCGGAATGTAAAGCCTGCGCCGACGCCGCATTATTTGCTGAGCCGGTTTGATGGGAATATGAATATTCAGGAATACCGGTCTTTGCTGAAAAAAGAGCGATTATATTTGGTTGTAGACAAGCCATTAACGCGAATATTGCCCGAGCTGCATGAAGACAATGACGACTTCATTTTAAATAACAAAATTATTCCCTCCAACAATTTTCAAATCAATAAAAAAATACAAAAGAATAATCCAACCAAGAACATCATCAGCGAGCAGTTTGGTCTTGGCGCGATGTAATACAATGTTCCCAAGAATACAAAACAAATAATATTAATTGTGATAAATTAAAATTATTTTTGAACCCATTATGCAGTCACTATTTTTGCGCGTTTGCGTTAAAATCGATGGGAACACTTCCTAAAGTCTTGCGGATTTCTTTATATATGGTTTGATTTAAGGAGCCAGTTGGAGCGGGTTGTTTTTCAGGGATGCGCATAAACTCGCGCAATACTTTGAACATATCATTATTATGCGCTTCTAATTTTGCAAGAGTTTCTTCGCGAGTATACGTGGTTTGACGCATAATTAGATTTACATTATCCTGGTCTTCCGTTTGTTTATTCATGTTTATATTATATTAGATAAATCAATTTTTAAATCATATTAAACGAATAGTGTTATATGATAATAATAACAAGAACAACCAAACATAATGTCTCCATTCCTGAACCAATCAACCACACCTAATCATTCCAATGTGCAGTCTAATATTCATGTAATTGTGGACGACATATCCATTGCATTAAAGAAACATTTGCAAAATTTATTTGGTGAGTTATTAACAAAATGCGACGAGTATGATGCAACCAATGAAATCATCTTGTCATTACCGATTGTTAAAAGAATGCTAAATGCGAGCTCAATGCATAAAAGTGCAACTGCAACTACTGCAACTAGTATGGATACGAGTATGGATATGGATAAAGATGATTGTGTTTTTATTAAGAAAGAGAAATTAGACCCGAATGACCAGACCTGCACATTTAATTACGATAGCTTGATTGGGTTTGTGCCTCCAAAGATTGAAGAGGATGAAGAGGATGAAGACGAACCATGTGAAACAGAGAGCGCGCAGTTAAAGGAAGATAACATTGAGCCACTTAATGTAGCCTTGTTAGAGCCATCGCATGTAGAGGTTGAGGATGAGGAGGCGGACACGTGTGATTGCGACAAATGTTTTGAGAAAATCACATTCTCAACTGATAGTTATTATGTGTTAACAAAAGATGAAGAGGAGGTTTGCTGGTGCCAAAGCTGTTTCGAAGTCGGCTGGAAACAAATGTATAAAGATGGGTGGGAATGTGATGTCTATGACCATTTGCAAAAGGACGACCCAGAGCTTGCAGAGCCGGTTTCACAAACGCATAATGCAGAAATAAATATTTCACTAAATATTGAAGAGGTTGAGGATGAGTCTGAAGAGGATTTAGAGGATGAAGATGCCGTTGAGGATGAAGATGCCGTTGAGGATGAAGATGCAGTTGAGGATGAAGAGGACGCAGTTGATGAGGCGGCTGAAGAGGAATTAGAAGAGGATGCTGAAGAGGACGCTGTAGAAGAGGATGCTGTAGAAGAGGACGCAGTTGAGGACGATGCTGTAGAAGAGGACGCAGTTGAGGACGATGCTGTAGAAGAGGACGCAGTTGAGGACGATGCTGTAGAAGAGGACGCAGTTGAGGACGATGCAGTTGAGGACGATGCAGTGGAAGATTTAGAAGAGGATGGTTTAGAGCAAGATGACGCAGTAGAAGAGGAGGAGGCAGTGACAGAAGATGATGAAGCAGAAGAGGAGGAGGAGGAGGAGGCAGTCACAGAAGATGATGAAGCAGAAGAAGAGGATGAGGAGGTGTTTGAGGTGGAGATTATGGGTAAGAATTATTACACAAACAATATTTCATCTGGCGACATTTATGAGATTGATAGCGCGGGTGACCCGGGAGACCAGGTGGGTCGCTATGTGCATGGTATCGCGACATTTACTAGATAAGTGCATTTGAACAAGGGTTGAATAAAGAATGAATAATAATAATTTAATAATTTATTATTATTTAGAATGTGAATGATGGCGTAAAAAGGCATAAAAACAAAACAAAACAATATAATATAACAAATGTCGACCTGTATGACTGCATTGCAGTATTGCATGGATATATTAAATGCGGCAATGTATTATTTAGGTTATAAAGCGATATATGTGTTTAGTGTGTGCCAGATATTTTACGAAAGAATGAATGCACTTGCAAAAAGCCCACGGTTAGACTACATTAGGAATAAATTGTGGTTTTTAAATATATCCGCATCATGCAATCAAGCGGAAGACCGCCCCAAATATTTCATAGAATGTTTTGACAAAAGGTCTAATCCAATGAATAAAACCGCAATGCATTATGACACGACTAATTATGCGCAGGTGAAAGACCTGATTGAAGAATGCAACGGCCGGTTATTAATAAATGATACATCATATATTATATATAACGCACCTACAAACAATGGGTTATATGATAAGATGATTGTAAGTGATAACACGTTTAAAAATGTCAAATGGACTGATAATAAAATTATTTACAAGTGCGCCACATATGACTTTATGTCAGTGCAACTAAAGTTCATAAATGACCCAGATGATGCCGTGTATAACGTGGCATTAAAAACAAACTACTACAATTTTTATATAGAGGGCAATGTGATAAACCGCGACTTTATACTGTATTATAGCCATGAGATATTAAACATCGGAGAAAAAATGCAAGTGTTAATGAATAACGGTAAGAATGTCTTGTCATATACACTCACAATAGTAGATGCAGACGTGAATGTGTTAAATGTAACAGATGAGCAAAGCATTATTTTAGGAGAACATAAATACACGTGCGTGTAAGAAATTTATATGTATGATATATTTTTTATACACCCTTGAATAATTAAATATATAAAAAAACCAATATAAAAAAATTGAACATAATATATTATAGATGGAGACCGAATATAATACTCTAGCAACACAAATGAACTCGCAACCAATAGAAACACTGAATGAGGAGAGTATGGCTATACCAAGTTTCCACGCACTGCATAATAAATGGACCCTATGGGCTCATTTACCGCATGATACAGATTGGACGTCCAAAAGCTACAAACAAATTTATACGGTTAGTTCAGTGGAAGAAACCATCGCAATTACGGAAACTTTACCCAAAGAGCTCGTGCAGAATTGCATGCTCTTCTTAATGAGAGAAGGCATCATGCCGATGTGGGAGGACAAACAGAACCGCACGGGGGGATGCTTTTCGTATAAAGTATTAAATAAAAACGTAGTTGATGTTTGGAGAGATATGTCCTATGTATTAACTGGAGGGTCCATCAGCAAAACGCCTGCGTTCGTGTCAAATGTCACGGGCATTACTATTTCGCCGAAGAAAAACTTTTGCATCATTAAAATCTGGATGGGCACATGCGCGAACCAAAACCCCGCAATTGTTACCAATGAGGTGAAATGCATTGTGCCTCAGGGTTGCATATTCAAGAAGCACAGCCCAGAGTTTTAATGGAGCTAATATTATATTTAGCATTTCGCATTATTATATTTAATATTATATATTGTTATATTATATTTAATGGATTTTTTCTCAGATTGTACACCTGCTAAATTGTATGCAATTTTGGCGATTTTTTCTACAGCTGGTTCAATTTATGCTGGCATGCCATTATTTCAAATGCTGTGGTCAATATTAGGTAGTGCTATGTGGTTATTGTTATTAAATTGGTTATGCGGTAAGGGGTTTACATGGTTATCGTGGGTTCTAGTGGTGTTTCCATTTATAATTTTATTTGGCGCATTTATTGCGATGATTATCATGCTTAGCAAAACAGAGCCTCAGCAAAAGACAAACGCACAAACAGAAGAGAAAAAATAGAGTTTAAAAAATATATTGCAATAAATAATATATATATATTGCAATAACAAATATAAATAGAAAATAGCATATAATAAATATATTATATACATGAGGTATCCAGTAGTTCTATTGTTTCGCTACGACAAGTATTCTCATAATGACGCATTTATAAATGCAAACGAGGAAAACATAATGGGAACAGTTCACATAACAAATAAGGTGTCGGATTTAAACAAGTTGTTCAACTGCAATTATCATTTGTTGATTACTTTAGGTGGACAATGTCGTGAATATTGCGACGATGTGTTTTCAGTCATTGCGTCAAGAATGAAGTTTCGTTGGATCCATTACACGGAGTTGCCTAGTTTGAGTGCCATTAATCATTCATTCAGCTATTGTCTAGTGAACAATGCGATAGAGGACCGCATTAAAACGCGACCGGTATATTCCATTTTCACGACGTGTTACAAATCCTATGACAAAATATTGCGCGCATACGGGAGCCTACAAGTGCAAACGATGAAAGATTGGGAATGGGTGATTGTGGATGATTCGCCAGAGGATGACCATTTTTTGTTTTTGAGGAAGACATTTTCAACCGATTGCCGTGTAAGATTGTATAGAAGAGACGGAAATAGTGGAAGCATTGGAGATGTAAAAAATGAGGCGGTTTCTTTATGTAGGGGTAAATATGCGTTGGAGTTAGACCACGATGACGAGATATTGCCAAGTGTGTTAGAAAAAACGTCGAATATATTTGAGAAGGATAGTGAGGTAGGGTTCATTTATATGGATTTTACTAACATATATGAGAATGGGAATAATTTTTGTTATGGGAATGGAGTGTTGTGTCATGGTTATGCGAGTTATTATTGCCAAAAATATAATGGACGATGGATTTATGTCTACATTACGCCAAATGTGAATAATATTACGCTGACCCATCTAACATGTTG
>Ga0315902_10003894_pt1 | contig 21994 bp, 22 predicted proteins | sample LakEriMetagenome_9_FD_203523 | JGI IMG/M metagenome (GOLD analysis project Ga0315902, IMG submission 203523) | Freshwater fungal communities from buoy surface, Lake Erie, Ohio, United States - Buoy 12 MA117 | ecosystem: Environmental > Aquatic > Freshwater > Lake > Lake biofilm | place: USA... | reverse complement strand
AGGTCGGCGGGGATCGTGGTGTGCACGCCCTCCACCACCATTTCGTCAAGTGCGCGGATCGTGCGGGCGATCGCAGTTTCGCGATCCTTACCCCAAACGATCAACTTGCCAACGAGGTTGTCGTAGTACTGGCTGACGGTGTCTCCTGCTTCATACCCACCGTCGAAGCGCGTGCCAAAGCCGTCGGGCGTTGTCAACCTGGTGATCGTTCCGGGAGACGGAAGAAACTTGCCGCCACTCGGATTCTCGGCGTTGATACGCACTTCGATGCCATGGCCATTGCGGCGGGCGAGCACTTCCTTCTGTGTCATCGGCAACGACTCACCAGAGGCCACGCGGATCTGCCATTCCACGAGATCGATGCCCGTGATCACTTCGGTGACGGGGTGCTCGACTTGGAGGCGCGTGTTCATCTCAAGGAAGAAGAAGTCGCCGTCTTGGAAGATGAATTCGACAGTGCCGGCGTTGTAGTAGCCGACTGCCTTGGCGGCCTTCACCGCCGCTTCGCCCATTGCCTCTTCTACGCCCTTCGGCAGTGCGGGGGCTGGGGCCTCTTCGATCAGTTTTTGGTGGCGACGTTGCGCCGAGCAGTCGCGCGTGGACACCCACACCACGTTGCCCTGCTTATCGCCAACGAGTTGCACTTCGATGTGGCGTGGCCACGTGAGGTAGCGCTCGACGTAAATCTCGTCGCGTCCGAAGAATGCCTTCGACTCGCGCTGCGCGGAGTCCATCGCTTCTTGCACGTCGGCTGCGGCGTGAACCACCTTCATGCCGCGGCCACCACCACCGAATGCGGCCTTGATTGCTACTGGCCACCCGTGCGTGTTACCGAACTCGGTGATCTCGTTGGCGCTCGTAACGAATTCGGTTGTGCCCGGCACGATTGGCGCTCCACCGCGTAGCGCGGCCTTGCGTGAGGACACCTTGTCACCCATTTCCACGATCGCTTCTGGCGGTGGGCCGATAAACGCAACACCCATGTCGGTGATGGCACGGGCGAAGTCGGCGTTTTCACTGAAGAACCCGTAACCCGGATGAACGCCGTCGGCGCCCGATTTGCGAATCGCGTCGAGGATTGCCTCGGTATTGAGGTAACTCTCTGCGGCTGTCTGTCCGCCGAGCGCATAGGCCTCGTCGGCCAATCGCACGTGTAGTGCGTTGCGATCGAGTTCGGAATACACCGCGACCGTCGCGATGCCCATTTCACGGGCGGTGCGGATGACGCGGACGGCGATTTCGCCACGATTGGCGATGAGTATTTTCGTGAGCACGGGTGACTATCTTGACCGAATGACCGATGCCGATGCCAACCAATCGCTCGTGCCGCGCGCGTGGCCCGCTGGCTGGCATGTCCGCCACGTCGCTGAAACCGGCAGCACCAACGCCGATATGGTCATCGCGGCAGGCGAGGGTGCCCCACATCACAGCGTGTTGGTGGCCGATTTTCAGTCCCAGGGCCGTGGTCGACTCGATCGACGGTGGGATGCCGCGCCAGGGGCAAACCTGCTGACCTCCATCCTCTTTCGACCTAGTCGGGCTCCCAGTCGGCCGGTGCATGACTTCACGCACATGGTGGGACTCGCGGCGCGCGCGACATGTACGGGGTTTGGCGCGCATGTCGACATGAAGTGGCCGAATGACTTGCTTGTCGATGAACGCAAGATCGCGGGCATTCTTGCTCAAGGTGGCGACGACTTTGTCATCGTGGGAATTGGGCTCAACGTCGCATGGGCACCCGAGGAAGCAACGTGTTTGCGCAAGACAGCACATGACGACGGCATCGCACCGCTTGATGTGCTTGTACGCATGCTCACGGAAATCGATCGTCTGGAATCGTTGTCTCCGGAGTTGTTGCATCGTGAATACGTGGAAGCGCTGTCGACAATTGGTCGAGAAGTGCGCGTACAGCTCGTTGGCGACGCCACCATTGAGGGTCGCGCGACCGATGTGGACAGCGATGGTCGCCTCGTGGTGTTGGATGCGTGTGCGGTGACGCATCGCATTGCGGTTGGCGACGTGATCCATCTTCGTCGTAAATAGCGACTACTTTCGACTCGGTGACCGAGGCGCAAAAAAGTCGAAACAACCGCTCCAAGGCGGGTGTGCTTGTTGCGACGACTGCGCTCATCGCCCTGGCGGTGGGATTTGCGGGAGCGGCCGGACTGGTGCGCAACGTGCGAGGCACAATCGACGATGTCGATCGGAAAGACGCGGTGCTTGATGCACTCGACCCCGCGCACCCCGACTTCGTTAATTACCTCTTTGTCGGTTCAGACTCCCGCGTGGGTGCAGACCCGAGCGATCCCGATTATGGCAACGTCGGTAGCGCCTCGGACATTGGCGGCGAGCGTGGGGACACCTTGATGGTGATGCACTACGTGAAGAAGAGCGGCACGGTGTCGCTGATTTCCCTCCCGCGCGACCTGTGGGTAGCAATCGGCAGCGGGAGTAAAGAACAGCGCATCAACACGGCCTATCAACTGGGGCCCGACGTCCTCGTGCGCACCGTGCAGGGTGCGTTGGGGATACCCGTGCACCATTATGTCGAGGTCAACTTTCAAGGCTTCAAGAACATTGTGGATGCAGTCGGGGGAGTGGAGATCTGCGTGGATCATCCGTCTCGCGACCGCCACACCGGTCTGTTCATGCGTCAGGGGTGCTCCACGCTCGACGGTGTAAAGGCTCTTGCTTACGCGCGGAGTCGTCACTTCGAGCAGAAGGTGGACAATGAGTGGAGTCTTGATGGCACTGCAGACATCGGTCGAACCGGGCGGCAACGGTTGTTCGTTCAGGCGTTGGCAACTTCTGCGGTGAGTGGTGTGAGCGACAACCCGTTCCGTGCTGGAACGGTGATGACCAATGGCCTTGCCGCGGTGTCGGTGGACCCCGCTCTTGATCTCATCGATTTCGCTACCACGATGCGTCCTGCCGCCGGCGGCCGTATGACATCGTTCCCGCTGCCCGTCTATGGCGACACGGTGCAAGGCAACTCGGTGTTGCGATTAGGCGAAGGCTCGTCGGCGTTGCTCGCATTTTTCGCCGGCACGGGCCCGCGACCGCAAATCGCGACCGATTAGCGCGATTGCTGCTGTCGGGCGCGCGACCCGAACTCGTCTGCCAGCACCGGCTCGCCGATGCGGTTGCCTTGAAGAAAGTCGCAACCCAAAATGCGCAGGCGATGCGTGTGATCATCGGTCGTCACCCATTCGGCAATCACTGACATGTTCAGTGAATGAGCTAACTGAATGATCGATCGCACGATGGGATCGTCGCTGGCCTGCGTGCCGATGTCACGCACGAGCGTGCCGTCCAGCTTGAGGAAATCTGCGGGGAACTCGCGCAGGCGGGCGAGGCTCGAATACCCCGTGCCAAAGTCGTCGATAGCGAGCTTGACCCCGAGTCGCTTCAATGCCGACAACGTCCGCGTCACCGTGGGATTGTCGCTTAACATCACTTTTTCGGTGACTTCGAGCACGACGTTCATTGCGTCAAGGCCCGACTCGTTGATTGCCCCCATCAGTCGTTCGACAAATGTTGAGTCACCCAACTGACGTACCGACACGTTCACGTGCACGTGGAATGTGCGCTCGACGATTCCCTGATCGATCCACGTTCTCGCGTCGGCACATGCGCGCCGAATAACCCAGTCGCCGATAGGGCCGATGATGCCCGACTCATCGGCAAGATCCAAGAATGCAGGTGGTGTTAACACGCCGCGCGTGCGGTGACGCCAACGCAGTAGCACCTCGACGCCCGCGACTCGCGACGTTTGTGCCGACACAACCGGTTGGTACACGACGAACATCTCGTCGAGCGCCAAAGCTCGTTCGAGTTCGGCCGATAGGGCAGCACGTTCCTTGGCATGCTGGCGCATCTCGTCGCTATACAACTCGCTACGCCCACGCCCACGTTGCTTCGCCCGATACATCGCGGTATCGGCATTGCGCAGCAGTGTCACGGCCGCGTCTGCCGGGGACTCTTCCTCGAGCAACGAGTCGGTGGCGAGTGCGATTCCCACGCTGGCGCTCGTAAAGATTTCAATGCCCTGAATGATCACCTGGCCGGTCATCGCTTGCCGCACGCGTTCCGCGACATCCATGGCGATGTGTTCGTCGGAGAGTCCGTCGCACAGCACGACGAACTCGTCGCCGCCAATTCGTGCGACGAGGTCTGACGGTCGAGTCGCGGCCACCAGTCGCTTGGCGATGGTGTTGAGGAGTTGGTCGCCGACCCCGTGGCCAATGTTGTCATTGACGTCTTTCAGTTTGTCGAGGTCGACGAACAACACGGCGACACCACGCTTGAGAGTGCGGCTTCGCTCGAGCGCCTCGGCCAACTTACGCAGAAAGAGCACGCGGTTCGGTAGGCCAGTGAGCGCGTCGTGAGTCGCCTGGCGGGTGAGTTCGTCTTGCATCTGCTTCGCATCGGTGATGTCGCGGGCGATTGCTGAAAAATGCTGGATAGTGCCGTCTTTGGCGCGCACCATCTGGAGCGCAATAGACATCGTGCGCATAATGCCGTCAGGGCTGCGGAAACCAATCTCGCCATCCCAGCGATTTGATGTTGTCGAAGACGTGATTTCGCGCGGTACTTGATCGAGAATTGCTCGAATAAACAGTTGTGTCGTTGCATCATGTGCAGTCGAACGCTCATCGACGCCAACAAGTGCACGTGCGCCGTCGTTGCAGAACAACAGCTCGCCGCGTGGGTCGAATACGAGTACCGCATCTGTTGACGAATCGAGTAATCCGACGAGCCGTTCACTCAGTGCGCGTCGAGCAACCGCTTCGGTGACGTCGAGGGCGGTGCCAACGAAACCTGTGACGGCGCCAGTGGCGTCGGTAACGGCCTGCGTTGCCACCTGAATCCACATCGCCTCGCTATCCGGTCGCCAGACGCGGAACTCGCAGGTAAATGGAGTCCCTTCATCTCTGCTGCGCTGCCAGGTCAACTCGGCTGCGGCGCGCTCGGTGGGTTGCGCGTTGGCCCATGGTGCGGCACCCATGGTGATGGGGCCGCCGCCCAGGACGAGGGTGCGGAACGCGTCGTTGGCCTCGGTCAGGCGGCCGTCTGGCGATGTCGTGAAGACACCGATCGGCAGGAGGTCGAGGGAACGGTCAATACGCCCATCTTGGCAGGGCGCGAGCAGTACCCCGACCATCTTCGGGTACCGGAAAACGAGCGGGTGTGTCGGGGGCGGTCGACTCGGGTGGCGTGGTCAGGAACCGGTGACGACGACGTCGATGACGGCAACGTCTAGCGCGGCGGACTCGAGCAGTTCGACAAGCGTCGTGGCGTCGACACCGTCGGGTAGTTCCACCTGTTGTGGCAGGGCGTAGCCCATGAGTCGGTAATTGCGGCTTTCGCCCGCCGGTGGGCACGGCGCCGTATAGCCGAGCACGCCATCCGGGTTGACCGCTTGAATCGCTCCTGCAGGCACGGTGCTCTCGGCTATCTGGACGTCGGTGGGGGCAATGTTGGCCATCGCCCATATGGCCGCGCCCTGTTCATCGGCCATCACGATGCCGAGCGTCACGATGTCGGTTGCTACACCGAGAAATGTGATCGGCGGCGACGTGGAGGAGCCAGAACAGGTGTGCCGATTGTCGAGCCGTCCGTCCACCACGCCCGCACTGGTGATGTCGAAGGTGTCGAGGGCGGGAGCAACCGAGGGAAGCGCGATCGATTGGGTTTGGTCGGGCGAAGGCGGCGACATTTCCCGACCATCGGTCGAACATGCCGTGACGAGCAAGGCGATTGCCGCTGCGAGGAATGAAGTGTGTCGTCGCACCACGCCCGAAGAATACGTGATAGAGCAGTATCCTGCTCGCCGTGCAATCAGCCTCTGTGCCATGCATCGTGACCGTTCACGCGCATCCCGACGATGAGGCCTCCAAGGGTGCGTCAACGATGGCCAAGTATGCGGCAGCGGGCGTGCGCACGGTGCTGGTGTGTTGCACGGGAGGCGAAGAAGGCGATCTACAAAACCCTGCGTTGCGCGAGCCGGGGCAGCCGTTTCATGGTCTCGATGCCGAGGGCGAACGTCGCGTGCTTGCCGCATTGCGTCCGGGTGAATTGGCAGATTCGGCCGCGGTGATCGGATTCGATCGTGTGGAAATGCTGGGGTATCGCGACTCAGGCATGTTGGATAGCCCGGCCAACAACGATCCGCGGTGCTTTCACCGTGCGGAATTCGATGAAGCGGTGGGTCGATTAGTGGCGATTCTGCGCGCCGAACGCCCACAGGTGGTGTTGACCTACAACGAGGATCAGCGCGGCTATCCGCATCCCGACCATGTGCGAGTGCATGAAATCAGTGTCGCCGCATTTGATCGTGCGGGTGATGCCGCGTGGTATCCCGGACTCGGCGAGCCATGGCAGCCATCGAAGTTGTATTACTCAGCATGGTCGCGTATGCGATTGTCGGCAATTCATAACCGGATGCTCGAACTGCGCGGAACATCGCCGTTTGATGAGTCGTGGTTCGAGCGCCCCGATCTCGACGGCGCAATTACCACGCGCATTCCGGTACGTGACTACGTCTGGGCACGCACACAGGCACTACTCAGCCATCGCACACAGATCGACCCGAAGGAGCAGTTTTGGTTTGGGTTGTCCGATGAGGAGTTAGCAGAGACGTATCCATTTGAGGATTGGATTCGCGCACGTTCCCTCGTTGAGGTACCCACGTCAAATGGATACGAGGACGATTTCTTCAGCGGCATCGTCGTCGCGGGTTAGCCTCGCGCCGTGGCCACTGTGAAGAAAGCGCCTGCAAAAAAGGCACCCGCAAAAAAGGCACCCGCAAAAAAGGCGCCTGTGAAGAAGGCAGTCGTGCATGCTGCACCTGCACACACGCCGTCGGCAACCTCAGTGCAATATCGCGTGGTGTTTGGCAAAGCCGATGAGCGCATTGATGGGCCCGACGACGCGGCGGCGGTATTTGTGTGCGCGGCCGCGGATGCGGGCCTCGATCCCACGACGGCGTACATGGTGGGCAAGTTGAAGGCCACAGGCCACAGCGGGGTGATTTGTGAACAGTTGTGGAGCGGTGAAGCGCAACGCGTAATCAGCCGGCTCGCATCACGTCCCTGAGCTGGCGATACCCAATCAGGGTTGCGCCGCTGTCGCGCAGCGCTGTGCGTAGCTCAGCGTCGTGCACGACGAGCGCGTAATCGTCGATCCATCCCTCTGCCGCCGCTCCGAGCGCACGAATTTCTGGCGTGTCGACACAGGGTTGCACATGAATCTCGGTGACGCCGGGCTGGAGTGACGAGAGCGCACGCAAGACGCGATCGCGGCTGCCTCCTCGCCAGTCGTGATCGAAATGATCGGGGAACACCACGCCTTCCTCGAGTGCCAACTGCCGGAAGGGAAAACCTGCTTGCTTTTCGCTAATGGTGGAGGGCAGACGGATCGGTAGGCGGAACTCAACGGCAAGCTCGAGGTACACGTCGAAAAACTCGGGCCGCAGCGTGATTGCGGTGAGGTGCGGGGCGAGATGCGTTACGTCGATGCCCCACTCGATTGCCCGTGCGATTTGCGCGCGGCATTCGCGTAGCACTTCGGCTGTGTCTGCGTGCTCCCACAAGTCGTCGATCGATCGAGGAAATCCGCCCTCGCCCGAGAGCAGCGAGGGGGAATGTGTGAGTGGACCCCATCGGTACATCTCGTGTTCGCTGTTCAGTGTGAGGTGCACGCCGATGTCTTCGCCGCGGTAGTGCATAACGGCATGTCGTGCCCAGGGTGCGGGCACCATGAGCGACGCACATGTGGCGACGCCGTCACGGAGCGCCTGGTACACGCCCTCGTTGGCTGACTGGAATGCACCCAAATCGTCGCAACTGATGATGACGAGTCGGGCGTCGTCGGGATGTCCGAGTCGGGCGTTGAGGGAGGACGAGCCCATGGTGTGAAGGCTACTGAGTACATGCACCCCACAGTCCGCGACGCGCCGTGCGTGCCTCAACAAGTGCGGCACCGAGTGCATCGGCGAACGCGTGATTAGGCGGAATCGATAGCAGGCGCGCGAAGCCGCCGCGCACGAGTGCAGCGTTGACGTGAATTTCCCCGCGCCCTGTGGATGACGGCAGGAAGAGGTGCAGGAGGAGTCGACCAAAATGATCCCGCGCCTCAACATCGCGTACGGCCACAACCGGCGTGCCGGTCGGCAGCAGAGAGTCGAGGTACGCGGCGGCCTCGGGGCCGAAACATTCGATGGGCTTTGTGGGGTGTTTGGTCTCCGGCGTGTCGATGCCGAGGAGTCGAACATGTTCGCGACGGTGATTGATGACAATGATCAATGTGTCGCCGTCGATCACGTCGTGGACAAACGCGCCGCGTGGAGAGGTGGCGGCGCACGCTGCTGTGACTATCGCGAGTACAAGGGCGGCGAGGGCAATTCGGGTGACGGTGTGTAGGTGCATGGATCAGTTGCCATGTGTACGCGAGCAGTAAGGTCGATTGTCATGACAAACGACTTGCGCGAACCTGCACCCTTGGGACGACTTGGCATCTGGACATGGACGCTGGATGCTGCGCCGATGGCTCAGGCCCAGGAGGCGGTAGCCGAACTCGAGGAGTTGGGGTTTGGTGCGGTGTGGATTCCCGAAGCAGTGGGTCGTGAGCCCTTCGCCCACGCGGCATTGTTGTTGTCGGCAACGAAGCGCATTGTTGTCGCCACGGGTATTGCCTCAATGTATGCACGCACCGCAGTGACGATGCAGGCGGGTCACAAGACCTTGACCGAGGCATTTGGCGACCGCTTTTTGCTTGGCATCGGTGCGAGCCATGCCCACATGGCCAAGGCGCTCCACAAGTCGTCGTATGACAAGCCGTATTCGACGATGGTCGATTACCTCGACACCATGGATAAGGCAATGTTCGCTGCCGCGGCGCCTGCCGTTCGTCCCCGTCGCGTGCTGGCCGCACTCGGACCAAAGATGTTGCAGCTCTCGGTGGATCGTGCCGATGGTGCGCATCCCTATTTCACAACGCCCGAACACACCGCAATAGCGCGTGACGTGCTCGGGCCAAGCGCAATCTTGGCGCCGGAGCAAGCGGTGATCCTTTCGACGAACGCCGATGAGGCGCGCGAGTTGGGTCGGAAGTTCATGTCGACCTACCTGCGTGCGCCCAACTACACAAACAACTTGTTACGCCTTGGCTTCACCGAAGACGACATCAAGGGTGCGAACGGTCAACCCAGCGACAAGTTGGTGGACGCGATCTGTGTGTGGGGCACGCTGGACACGATTGCGACGCGGCTCCGTCAGCATTTCGATGCTGGCGCGTCGCATGTGAGCGTGCAGGTGTTGGCTGGCGACCTCGCAACGTTGCCGTTACGTGAGTGGCGCGAGTTGTCGTCGCTGGCGGGTTCGTTCTAGCGACGCAACGTCACACGCCGTATACGCGACGCTGCAACTTGCGCATGCCGCTGATCCAGCGGTCGCGATCAGCAGCTTTCGCCTGCACATACTGCGCAACTTCGGGATGCGGCAGAATCAGGAAAGTTTCGCGTTCAATGGCATCAACAACGGCATCGGCTACTGCGTGCGGCTCCAGCACCGTGCCCGCCGCGCGCACCACATTGGCACCGCCACCGAAATCGTCAGCGGCGTTCAACATCGGCGTGTTGACACCCTGAGGACACAAACAACTCACCGCGATGCCGCGACTGCCGTAGGTAATAGACATCCACTCGGCAAAGGCGAGTGCGGCGTGTTTTGTCAGTGTGTACGGCGCTGACCCAATTTGCGACAGCAGTCCGGCCGCCGATGCGGTGCTGCAAAAGTATCCGCTGCCGCGTGCGAGCCAGTCGGGCAGGAGGTACTTGGCGGCCCAGCGATGTGCATGCACGTTGATGGCAAAAGCCCGCTCCCATGTGTCTTCTGACGTGTCGAGATCGGCGCCCGCCGCGATACCCGCGTTGGCGAAGAAGAGGTCGATGTCGCCGAAAGCCTCGCGAGCGCAGCGAACAAGTTCGGCGTTGGATGATTCGGTGCCGAGATCGCCGGGGGCAGCCATGGCGGAATCGGGACGGCGGTCATTGAGCGAGCGGACAAGGTCGTGCAGGGCAGGCGACTCCAGGTCGGCGGCCACGACTCGAGCGCCTTCGGCATGAAAACGCTCGGTAAGTGCGTGGCCAATGCCCCCCGCCGCGCCGGTCACAACGACCGATTTTCCCCTGAGATTCATGCGTGTGATGTTACGCACAGTGTCGGGTATTGACCGCCGGCTTGGGGTAGGTTCACTGTCATAGGGATTGACGAGACGGGAGAAGAGTGATGACGCCAGTACGTGATGCCAGCCGCGAAACCACGGTGGTTGCGGAAGCGCTCGTCGTCATCGACAAGGCGCTTGCGGAAATGTTGAACCGTGAACTCGTCTCCACTGACGAGGTTGCCGATCTTTTGCTTGACCTGCGGTTGTTGTTGACTGCCGGCGAGAATCTGTCGCCAACCGCTTAAGCGCGCTAACGCGGCACCGATGTGTGCTTGAACTCGTTCAGGATGTCCCATTCCACATTGTCGAGGATGCGCTCAATTGTGGAAACTGCGAGCGACGCGTCGCCATTGGGGCGGTCCAGTAACCGAACAAAGACGGCCTTTGCGCCGACAATGAAGACAGGCACACCCCACACGTAGTGGGTGCGTGCGTAGCCCGTGTGTTCGCCATTGATGGTGGCGAGCGGCCGACCTGAGTCAACCTCATTCCACATGGCCTCGACATCTACGCCATGGCTGGCGAGCAGATTGCCGAGCAATGTGCGGTCACGCAAGTTGCCCGCAGCGTTATGGCGATACTCGTAGAGCGCGTGATGCGCATCGACGAAGACGCTCGGTTGCGTGTCGCGCACAGCGACTGACGCCTGGAGCGCAAGAAGTCCGGTGTCCGAGGCGGGTCGATCCCACACATCCGGTTGCCCCTCTTCGACGTGGGTCTGTCCCAGGCAGAACGGTGTGAACGTCACGTTCCAGTCGGCACCCGCGCGCAACCCCGCGACGACATGGTCGTGCACGATGCGGCCGTAGGGACAGCGGTAGTCGTAGGTGAGGGCAAAGTCGCGGGGCATGGCATTACGAACCGCCGATGGGTAGCCAATATTCCCGGGGTCGGGACTACAACACCCAATTGGTCATCACGAGCGCGCCAACAACGCCCATTACGGTTCCGGCGATAGCACCACCGATGACGTCGCTGGCGTGGTGAATACGCACGCCAACGCGGCTTATGGCGATGGTGACAGCGAAGACATAGAAAAGGATCCACCAAGGCCACGGGGTCATGGTCGTGAGTACGAGAGCTGAGAAGAACGCCGACGACGAGTGCCCACTCGGAAAGCTCGAGGTGCGGGGCTTGCGCAGTGCGAATCGTTCGTCGCCGCGCTCCGTGGGGCGCGTGCGGCGAAAGAGTCGCTTGATGCCCTGATTCAACAGCAGGCTCTCGATGCCAATGAGCAACGAAAAGGCAAGCGCGTGCTGCAGGCGCTCGGTCGAGCCAATCGCACGGAGGAAGCCGATGAGGTGCCAGAGCAACCCAAAGTCACCGACCGCACTCGCGATGGTGAAGATGACCACCACGAACTTCTTGTTTCGCCATGGCTCGAGAATCGCGTCGACACGATCATCGAAGACGGCAAAGGGAATGCGATTGTTGGAGTTCATGAGCCGACCGGACGAGGGTATCGGAGCGGCGCTTCGTCGGCCGCACGGTCAGGATCGCCGCCGAAGGCGGGACACCAGGGTTTGAAGTTGCAAAAGTTGCATAGGCCGCTCGTGCGCGGAGGAAAACTGCCAGTCGTGCAGGCGCGTTCGATTGCGGCATGCAGTGCGGTGATGCGCGTCACGACGAAACGCATTGCCTGCTCGGTAGGTTCGCGTACGAGTCGTACGCCATCTTTCACGTAGAGCAACTGCATTTTCGCGGGGAGTTCGCCGCGCATCGCGCGGATCATGTACGCATACATTTCGAGTTGGCGCATGCGGGCATCGATGTCAGTTTCGCGAGGCGCTTTACCTGTTTTGTAGTCGGTGATGACCAGGCTTCCGTCGTCCTGCTGCTCCAAGCGGTCAACGTACCCGCGCACCCGAATTGGTCCGAGCGGGGCTTCCACCCATAGTTCGAGTTCGGCTGCACGAATGGTTTGAGGGTCCTCCATGCGCAGGTAGCCATCGATAAGCGAGGAGCAGTCACGCCAAAACGTCTCTGCTGCTTTATCCGACAACTGCAGCCCAGTGAAGTCGTAGGTTGGCGCGAACTCGTTGCGCGCTTGAGTGAGAGAGTCGTGAGCGAGTTCGCGGTCGCGGTGCTCGGGATCGTGCGACAACAGCAACTCGAGTGCACGGTGTACGACGTTGCCCTTTACTGCGTGGATACCCGGAGGTTGAGGCAATCCCTGAATTGCGGAAAATCGAAACTGCAGCGGGCAGTCTTGAAAACTGCTCACCCGCGAAGGAGACAGTGTGTCCGGGACAGTAAAGGCGCTCATGCCACCTCGCGGACCACGTCGGCGATGAGCGCGGCAAAGCGCGCAGGGTCTTGCATCGGACCGAAATGTCCGAGGTCGCTCCATTCGACCAAGGTGCAACGCGTCGATGGTGACCGCGCAATCTCGGCGGCGATGGGCCGCACGAGCGACGCCGGCGGAATGGTGCTGGCCTCACCCGAGACCATCCACACCGGCATCGACAAGTTGCCGAGTTGTTCCCATGTTTCGTGGATCGCTCCGGCCTCATACGTGCGCGCTTCGTGTTCGGGGAGGCATTTGAGTGTGACGCTGCCGTGGCCATCGTCGCGAAATCCATACTCGACATAGGCGCGCAGCGCGTCGGGGTGGAAGACGTTGAGCGGCGGCTTGGCCGAGTAGTTGGTGAGTGCGTCTTGGCGCGTTGTGAATGTGGTGCGTCGACGTCGTGCGCCTTCGGCGAGGGGATTCGGCCCGTCGTGGAGTCGATACTCGGCCGGAAAGATGATGGGCTCATACAAGATGAGTGCAGCAAAGAGTTGTGGCTCGCGCAGGGCCGCCATGACGAGCGCGGCCGCACCCATCGAGTGCCCGGCGGCGACCGCGGGCGTGCGCTGAGCCGCAAATCGCGCGGCGACCAGTGCGTCGTCGCCATAGGCCGGCCAGCGAACCGACCAATTGCTAGGCAGGGTTGCATCGCCGTAGCCACGGAAGTCGAGGCTCATGCAATGCGCGGCGTCACCGAGATGTTGGACGACAGGGTCGAAACAGCGCCCATGAAAGCCCGTGGCGTGCGCCAGGAGCACGGGTGTTGCAGTCGACGAGGGGGCATAGTCGTGCAGCGCAATCGTCACGTCGTCGGTGGAGGGCAGATTCTCGGTGCGCATCGGTAGCACCCATTACAGCCGACCGGTGCTGTACGCGACGCGTCGGTGGGGTATCGATGGGACCACCCCCAATTTTCGAGCCGGCTTTGGTTCGCTGGCGTTGGGGTAGATAGGTTTTGCCCATGGGAAACTCGATTAACACCATCGGTGGCATTGTCCGCACGCACGGGCCCGCACTGGGCTCGAAGACCGCGCTAATCCTGGGCGAACGGCAACAGTCGTGGAGCGAGTTGTATCAACGCTCGTGTCAGATGGCACAGGCTCTGAAGGCAGTAGGCGTCGGCAGTCAGGATCGCGTCGCGTTTCTCGACAAGAACGGCATCGAACACTTCGAAGTGTTCTACGGATGCGGATTGTTGAATGCGGTGAGCGTGGACGTCAACTGGCGTCTTGCTGCACCCGAGGTGCTCTACATCGTGAATGATGCACAAGCAAAGGTGCTTGTCGTTGGTCCCGAGTTCGTTCCCATCCTCGAGGCGATCGCTGATCAGTTGACGACGGCAAAGACGATCGTGGTGATCGGTGGTCACGAGCGGTACCCGAGTTATGAAGACTTCATTGCTTCGGGAAGCGCGACCGACCCCGGCGTGAACGTCGCGCCTGACGATGTGGCATTTCAGTTGTACTCAAGTGGCACTACTGGCCGTCCCAAGGGCGTGATGCTCACGAACAACAACTTCTTTGCCCTCATTCCTTTTGCCCAAGAAGTGTGGGGTTTCACCGATCACACCGTGAACATGGCAGCAATGCCGCTCTTCCACATTGGTGGGGGCGGTTGGGCAACGGCAGGTCACACAATGGGCGCCACCACGGTCATCGTGCGTGACATCAACCCGGTCGAAATGATCCAGTTGTTCGGCAAGCATCGCATCACGCATGCATTCGTCGTGCCGGTGTTGTTGCAGTTCATGCTGATGGTGCCGGATCTGGACAAGGCCGACTTCTCCAGCATCGAACTGATTGCGTATGGCGCGTCGCCCATTTCTGAAGACGTGTTGGCTGGGTCGTTGAAAGCATTCAAGACCAACTTCATGCAGATCTATGGACTCACCGAAACAACGGGCGCGACCACGATCCTCATGCCCGAGGAGCACGACCTCACGGGACCGAAAAAGGGACTGTTGCGCTCGTGCGGCAAGATTGTGCCGGGCATGCAGTTGCGTGTTGTTGATGCCGACACGGGCAAGGACATGCCAGTTGGCGAAGTGGGCGAGATCTGGGTAAAGGGCCCGCAGATCATGAAGGGCTACTGGAATATGCCCGAGGAGACGGCGAAGTCGATCACCCCCGATGGCTGGTTCCGCACGGGTGACGCCGCGTACCTGGACGCCGAGGGATACGTCTATATCTATGACCGCGTCAAGGACATGATTGTCTCCGGTGGCGAAAACGTGTACCCCGCAGAGGTGGAGAACGCACTCATGGGGCACCCAGCCATTGCCGACGTCGCAGTCATCGGCGTGCCCGATGAGAAGTGGGGTGAGGTGCCCAAGGCGCTCGTCGTGCGCAAGCCCGACGTGGCGGTGACCGAGGACGAAATCCTCTCCTTTGCCCGTGAACGCCTCGCAGGGTTCAAGACGCCGAAGTCAGTCGATTGGATCGATGCGCTTCCCCGCAACCCAAGTGGCAAGATTCTCAAGAAGGATCTCCGTGCGCCGTATTGGCAGGGCAAGGAGCGCCAGGTCAACTGACCTCGGATCCAAGACTCATTGTCGTTGGCTTCTAGAGTCGTGGCGGGCGCCACCGCCCATGAGAAGGGAACGCACATGAAGCTGGCGATGATGATCAACTACGTCGGGGACTTCCCGGCGTCTGCGCAACAGGTAGCGGAGCTCGAAAAAGTCGGCCTCGACATGGTGTGGGTGGCCGAGGCGTACTCCTTCGATGCATTCTCGCAAATCGGTTATCTCGCGGCCGTAACCAAGACCGTGCAGATCGGCACGGGAATCGTCAACGTGTACTCGCGCACTCCGGCATTGATGGCGATGAGCGCTGCGGGATGCGACTACGTGAGTGGTGGGCGTTTCGTGCTTGGTCTTGGCGCCTCTGGTGCGCAAGTCATCGAAGGATTTCACGGCATGCCGTACGACAAGCCCATGCAACGTACGCGCGAATACATCGAAGTGTGTCGCGAAGTCTGGAAGCGCGAAAAGCCACTGGAGTTTCATGGCAAGACGGTCGACGTGCCATTGCCGGCGGGACAGGGTCTTGGCTTGGGCAAGCCATTGAAGTTGATCAATCATCCCGTACGCAAAGAGATTCCCATTTGGTGGGCGTCGGTGAAAGACAAGAGCGTGGAGTCCACTGGCGAAATTGCCGACGGCTGGATGCCCATTTTTGTATGGCCAGAAAAGATGATGTCGGTGTGGGGTGATGCTCTGAATAGGGGGCTGGCCAAGCGCAGCCCGGCACTTGGTGCGCTCGACATTCAGGCCGGTGGCATGTTGGCCATTGATGACTCGCTCGTTGGCGACGACCAGCAAAAAGTGCTCGACTTCGCTCGGCCGTCGACAGCGCTCTACGTGGGTGGCATGGGTGCGCGAGGGAAAAATTTCTACAACGACATTTGCAAGGCCTACGGCTTCGAACAGGAGGCCGTCGAGATTCAGGATCTCTACCTAGACGGCAAGAAGGATGAGGCGGCGAAGATGGTGCCGCACGAGTGGCTCTTGAATTCCCATCTTGTGGGCTCGCGTGGCTTCGTGAAGGATCGACTCGCGGCGTATAAGGAAGCGGGCGTTACGGTTCTCCAGGTCAATCCGATTGGTCCGAATGCGCTTCAGCAGGTGGAATTGTTGCGTTCGTTGATCGACGAACTCTGATCGCGCTGTGTCGACATCGGGCGAAGTGCCGATTGTCGGCCGCGTCGCTGCAGGTTGGGAGCCTATGCGTGACGCATTTGTGCACAATCTGCGCTCGCGTGACGACATTGGTGCCGGCGTGGCGGTGTATCACCGCGGCGAATTGGTCGTCGATGTCGTGGGCGGGTATTTCGACAATGCGGCCACGCGCGAGTATTTACCCGACACGCTGCAACTGACCTTCAGCACCACGAAGGGCGTGGTGGCACTGGCTGTGGCCATGTGTGTCGAGCGTGGGCTCTTGTCGTACGACGAGCTGGTGCATCATTTTTGGCCCGAGTTTGCAACCGGGAACAAAAAGTCCATAACGGTTGGTCAACTCCTCAGTCATCGTGCGGGCCTCTACACCACGGACGAGACCGTGTCGTTCGAAGACTTGCTCGATTGGGAGGTGATGACGGGCAAGCTTTCGCGCACCGCACCGCTGTTCGAACCCGATTCGACGCACGGCTACCACGCGATCACCTTTGGGTGGTTGGCGGGAGAATTAGTGCGCCGAGTTGACGGTCGCTCGGTTGGGCGTTTCGTGCAGGAAGAGATCGCCGGGCCAATTGGAGGAGAGATTTACATTGGGTTGCCCGAGCGGCTCGAGGCACGCGTGTCGCCGATCAACCAAGGCTGGGAGCAGCCCGGGTCGCCTCCGCGTGCGAGTACTCCGCGACCGAACCCGGGAATTCACGACACGGCGCTGAATCGTGCGTTGACGGTCAACGGTGCTCTTGCGGTTAAGGGTGCCTTCAATCGGCGCGACATTCATGCCGCAGAGATCCCTGCCGCAAATGGCATCAGCAATGCGCGGTCACTCGCGGCGATGTATGCGGCAACGTTGTCGCCAATCGATGGCGCGGATGGGCGAGTGCGGTTGCTGTCTACCGAAGTCCGCGAGGTGGCCGCGACGAACGCCACGCCCCCTGGTGAGCGCGACGCGATTCTCGTGTTTCCCACGAGTTTCTCGATGGGGTTTATGGCGCCGTGCGGAGCGGTGCCCTACGACCGGCCGGGCAGTTTCGGGCATCCTGGCGCAGGTGGATCGGTGAGTTTCGCTGATCCCACTCGGGAACTCGCGTTCAGTTATGTGATGAATCGAATGAGTGGCGAGTTGATGGGTGACGAGCGCGCCAATCGTCTCGTTCGTGCGGCTTTCGCAGTAGCCGACTCGCGTTAGTCGAGCGTGCGAAGCGCGTCGTGCGCTTCGGCGACAAACTGGCGTACCAAGTCGCCTGCGTCGATGAGGTGGTGCATCGCACCGACGCCTTGTCCTGCAGGCATGAATTCACGCTTCACGTCCACGACGGTGTTCTCGTCGTCGCCGAGATGGTTGGCGCCCTGCTGCATCGACTCGATTGCCTGTTGGGGGAATGGCTTGAGTCGTTCGGGATGAGCGTCCCACTCGTTTGTCCAGTCGTTGCGCAACACGCGGCAGGTCTTTCCGGTGTAACTGCGTGACACCACGGTGCCGTCCTCGCTTGCGGCGATTAACGCTTCCTTGTACCCGGCAACTGCGCGCGCCTGAGGAGTGGCGATGAAGCGTGTACCCACCCACACGCCATCGGCGCCGAGCATGCGCGCGGCGGCTAAGCCACGACCGTCGAAAATACCGCCCGCAGCAACGACGACCACGCGGTCGCCCACGGCGTCGACGACCTGGGGGACGAGTGCCATCGTCGCAACCGTGCCCGTGTGACCACCGGCCTCGGTGCCCTGGGCAACTACAAAATCGCAGCCGCTTTCTACCGCAGCGATTGCGTGTCGCACCTTGCCGCACATTGAGCCAACGATGACGCCATTGCGATGAAGATGATCAATAACGTCGCGGGGCACGCCGAGGCCGGCCACAAACACGCGTGCTCCGCCCGAAATGACGAGCGCAACATCGCGCTCGAGTGAACCGGGAAGCGCGGTGAGGAGGTCGACGCCGAAGGGCTTGTCGGTAAGTGCCTTGACACCTTCAATCTCGGTGGCGAGTTCGCCCTCGCGCATCGTCGAGGCCCCAAGCGTGCCGATACCGCCTGCCTCCGACACTGCCGCGACGAGACGGTGATACGACACCCCGCCCATTCCGGCGAGCATGACGGGAAATTCAATATCAAGCAGGTCGGTGAGTTTGGTGCGCATGGGCCTCAACGGTACCCCTGCGCTCCTTATCGCGCGGCGCTCGTGTCGCGCCGGGTGCGAAATGCGCCATCGCGCTTCAGGAACCCGCGGTGCCACCGCTTTGGCGTAAACGCTGCGGCACGCGGTTCGTCTTCAAACATCCACCGCACAAAGTTGCGACGAGTCCAGTCATTGATGTTGGCAAGGCGCAACGCACCTCGCGCACCTAACGGCGAGCGAAGAATTGCTCCGAGTGTCACCGACATGCGGTGATCGGCAAAGAAGTGCGAACGCATCAGGTGTTCATAGGTGTCGCGCGCAACGTGCGAATCGCGGACGCCACAGGTGACGATCGCACGCGCGGCAAGTTGCCCCGACAGGAGCGCCTGACCGATTCCTTCTCCGGTAAGCGCGTCGGTCACACACGCTGCGTCGCCCACGAACAACACTCGGCCCGTCGACAACGTCGCTGTCGTAACGCGCGCAGGAATGGGCCAGGCGGTGTGGCGGTCTTCCATTTCCGCGTCGTTGCCGAGCGCCTCGCGCACATGGGGGCGCGCAAGGATGTCGGGCCATAGTGACTTCATGTCCTGCACTGACAATTCGCCACCACGGAGAATGCCGAACCCCACGTTGGCGCGATTGCCAGCGAGCGGAAACGACCAGGCGTATCCCGGCAACAAGTCCTCGTCGAACCACACGTAGAGGCGATTCGCTGCAGGGCCTGTGACGTTGCGCGCATACTGGCGAAAGGCGTGCCACTCACCGAGATAACCCGACTCCGACTTGCCGAGCGATTTGCGCACCGGCGACCACATGCCGTCGGCTGCGATAACGAATTGCGTGTGCAGCGGTTCGAGGCCTTCGGCATGCACGACGCACGACGCGCCGTTCTCCTCGATGTGTGTGAAGGCGTGGCCCTCATGCACGGGTATTCCCGAGTTGACGGCGAGCTGGACAAGCGCGTGGTCCAACTCACTGCGAGGCGCAATCGCCGCAAACGTGCCATGTTCGGCAGTTGGGAGCGAGAGTCGCGTCTCGCGGCCGCGTGGCGAGCGGAGACGCACATCGGTGCATGGTGTCCAGCTCGGCACGGTGGCGGGATCGAATCCAAGCTCGTCCAACATGCGTAGTGCGCCAGTGGTGAGTCCATCGCCGCAGCACTTGTCGCGCGGAAACGTGGCCTTATCGATCACCACGACGTCGCGCCCGGCGCGCTTGAGCATCAGGGCTGCGGCAATTCCGGCGGGACCTGCCCCCACGACGACAGCATCGTGCGTGGTCATTGCGCGCATTCTCGGTCGCTGGACATGCGTCTCAGACTAGAGTTGCGCGCTATGGCTCGCTTATGTGAAGGACGTGTTGCAGTAGTCACCGGATCCGGCCGAGGTATCGGTCGCGAACACGCGCTGAGTTTGGCGCGACATGGCGCTCATGTCGTGGTCAACGACCTCGGTGCGGGTGTTGATGGCGTGGGAGGCGACATTTCTCCGGCCCAGCAGGTGGTCAATGAGATTGAAGCGATGGGCGGCAAGGCGGTCGCCAACGGTGACGACATCTCCACGTGGGATGGCGCAGAGCGATTGATCAACACCGCCATTGAGACATTCGGTGATTTGCATGTGGTGGTGAACAACGCGGGTATCTTGCGCGACCGCATGATGGTGAACATGTCCGAAGAGGAGTGGGATGCCGTGATCAAGGTGCACCTCAAGGGCACCTTTGCGCCGTCTCGCTTCGCCGCCGCGTATTGGCGCGATCGCAGCAAGGCCGGTCACGAGGTAGATGCGCGTATTATTAACACGTCGTCGGTGTCCGGTATCTACGGCAACGTGGGGCAGACCAACTACGGAGCGGCCAAGGCGGGCATCGCGTCGTTGACGACGATTGCGGCGCTCGAACTGTCTCGCTTTGGCGTCACGGTCAATGCCGTTGCACCAGTGGCGCTGACCCGCATGACAGAAAATCTTGGCCCCGCGCCGGAGACCGAAGAGGAGCGAGAGTCGCGTTCGCCGAAGTGGATCGCGCCGATCGTTACCTGGCTTGCCTCTACCGAGTCGAAGGGCATCACCGGTCGCGTATTCGAGGCAAGCGGTCAGATCCTGGCAGTTGCCGAAGGTTGGCATCGCGGCCCGACCCACGAACCCGTCGAAGACCCCACGCGACTCGGCCCAATTGTCGAAGAGATGATGGCAAAGGCGCGCAAGAACGCGGGCATCGATGGTCGCGACGGCTCATGGCCGTGGCCAAAAGACTGACCGCAATTCGTTACTAAACGTTCTCGTCAAAGAGCGAGAACAGTGTGAGTTCGTCGGGTCGTTGTCCGCGTAGGAGGTCGTAGTCAACCTCGCGCCAGCCGAGGCCGCGGCTTTCGGCGAGCACGCGTGCTTGCGGCTTGATGGACTGCGCGACGAAGATGCCGCGGATGTCGCCAAGTGAGGAATCGGCTCGCAGTACTTCGATGTAGCGGCTGAGCTGTTCGACGCCGTCGATTTCGCCACGTCGCTTGATCTCAACAGCGACGGTGCGTCCCGCCTCGTCTCTGCACAGCAGATCGACTGGCCCTACCGCTGTGGGGTATTCACGGCGCACGAGGGTGAGCCCCGGCTCAATTTCGGCGGGTAGCGCAGCGAGGAGCTCCTGCAGGTGCGCCTCGACGCCATCTTTGGACAACCCGGGGTCTTCGCCGAGCGCGTGTGTCGAGTCGCTCAATACTTCGTGCAAATGAATAGTGAGTGTCTCTCCCTTGGGGTTAGTGATGACCCAGCGATCGTCAGCTTCATTCAGTGTGTTTGGCGCGTTCATCCAGTTGAGCGGCTTGTAGGCGCCACCGTCGGCATGAATGGCAATACAACCATCGGCCTTGACCATGATCAGGCGCGTGGCGATGGGTAACGACGCGTTGAGCCGCCCTTCGTAGGACACGCTGCAGGTGGCCACCATCAAGCGCATGCGCAATGCCTTGAATTGATGACTAGGCCGCTCACGCCTGGAAAATGTAGATCACTTCCCGACGTGTTCGCGCATGCGCTTCTGAATGAGTTGGCGCCGCTTCTGCAAATCCCGATACGTCATCGAGTTCGTCGATGCATCGACGCCGAGACTGGCTTTCACGCTGTCGAGGTTGATCTCTACCGTGGTGTGATCGATGCCGAGCTCACGGCCGAGTCGCTCGCCGTGGCGCTGGGCAAAGAGCATGGAGATGTTGGCCACCTCGGCAAGCAGGTCGAGGTCGGGCGCCAACTTGGCAATCGCGCCGTCGAGGAACACCATATTCTTCACGTACAGCATGAGTTCTTTGGGCATTCGCGCGCCGTAACCGAGGAGTGCCTTCACCACGCGCTGCACTTCTTTGACGAGCTCCTCACCCGAAAGCGAGGTGGGGTCAATGACTGGGCCGCCGAGGTTGAGGTCGGCAATCACGGCCTGAATATCGGTGTCATCCGGCAATGCGCCGAGGTCGCGTAGCGCCTCGATCTGACCGGTCACGTTGTTGGTGGTGGCATTCAGCATGAGGCGCAAGAACGCCATGCGTCGTGCGCCGGTGAGGCGCCCAACAATGCCGAAGTCGAGCAACGCGGTGGTGCCGTCTTCTTGCACAAAGAGATTGCCTCCGTGTAAGTCGCCGTGGAAGATGCCATGGATGAGCGCACCCTCCATGAAGGCAATCATGCCGGTGCGAA
>Ga0315902_10003893_pt1 | contig 21994 bp, 18 predicted proteins | sample LakEriMetagenome_9_FD_203523 | JGI IMG/M metagenome (GOLD analysis project Ga0315902, IMG submission 203523) | Freshwater fungal communities from buoy surface, Lake Erie, Ohio, United States - Buoy 12 MA117 | ecosystem: Environmental > Aquatic > Freshwater > Lake > Lake biofilm | place: USA... | reverse complement strand
CTGCAGATGTTGCAGTGGTGCGACGGCATCGGCACTGGTCAAGGCACCCGCAAAGAGCGGTTGTACGCTCCGGCTGAGCACCTGTTGTTCGGCATCAATGAGCATGAGTGTGACGGTGCGCGGTGTTGTGTCGCTCGCTGATTGGCTCTGCCAGGTCAGTAGCACTGGCAATTGCGTACTCGGCTCATAGGCCGGGCGCATTAGCGGCGGTGGCACGGCAATCGAGACCAGCGTGAGATCTCCGAATGCATGATTGGTGGTGACCGGCGCGCCGACGGCGATGGGCTGATAGATGTCGTAACTGCCGCGCGAGCCACTTTGGGCGTAGCGTGTGGTGATGAGCGCGATGCTCTCGGGTGTCATCCAGTTGCCCAGATAATCGAGTACTACAATCGGGATGGCGCCGTTGGCCAGTTGGATGAGCATCGGGCGTTGGTCCCACAGGCCAACATCGGCCAGCTGGCGGTGCTCAAAGACCTGCATCGGCGCACTGACGTTGGCTTGGGCGGCGATGCCGGGCACATCGGTGAAGATGGTCGTGGCGCCGAGTTGGGCGATGCGTGTGTTGAGGTCGCTCGCAGTGACGGCGTTGGCGTCGAGCACTTGAGCCTCACGGCGAATGTCGTGCCAGACGGTGTAGCTGCCGAAGGCCAAGCGAGCCGGGCGTTGGCGTTCGATCATGCCGTAGGGCTTGGCGTAGGTCTCGCTCCACAGCGGGATATAGCGGGCCACGCTCAGGCTACAGATGGCCACCAATGCGATACCGAGCCAACGGCGCCGGGTGGGATGATTGATGATGATGCCGGCACTCAGGGCAATCAGCCAGAGCATGCCGGCGTAGAGCTCGAGGAAGTAGTTGGCATAGGCGCCGACTTTGCCGATACCAATGCCGACAATCACGCCGCCGATGGTATACACAATCGCCATGCTGGTGCGGATGTGGTCAGGGCTGAGCAGGGTGCGCCAGTGGCGTAGGTGTATCAGGGCGAGGCCGAGGGTGGCCAGCATCAGTGGGGCATGGAGTTGCCAGGCCTCGCGCCAGAAGCCCTCGGCTAAGGCCCGCTCCCATGAGTTGATGTTGGACTGCACGACGTGGAGCCACAGATTGCCGCCGGTGGCGGTGATGCCGCCAGCAATGATGACCGCAGTTATCACGGCGGCGCCGATGGCGCGGATGACGGGTTGGCGCGGGTAACTGAACCAGAGTACCAGCAAGGCCATGGGGGCGGCAATCAGCGAGGGTTTGGTGAAGAGCGCCAGCGTCACCAAGATGGCCCCGAGCGTTAGGCGGCCACGCAGTGATACCACCAGGCCGATCAGCCCGAGTGCGACGCCGAGCATGTCGACGCGCATCACGCCACTCCACTCGCGTACGATGGGAATGACCAGCCAGGTGCTGGCGACGAGGGCGCCAACGATGTGAGGGAGCGGTTTTGTATCGTTTGGACGGCTGAGAAGATAGATGGCGATACCGGCGATGAATCCGGCCAGCGTTGACACGAATCGTCCGGCCCACAGGTTATCACCAACAAACGCAAAGAGTTGACTGGCGAGCAGGTAGACGGGTGGGTAATTGACCACGACGTACGGCGCAGATTCGAGTGGTCCGTACAAACTGGCCAGACTGGCGGTTTGTTGCAGGTACTGGAGCTGTCGGAGCAGAGGACCCTCGCCGTAATCGATGGGGAATGGGTAGTTGAGGCGTTGCCAGACAAATAACAGCCAGAATGGGAGTTGTAGGATGACGAGGATACCGGCCAATATGGTTGCCAATAAGGGCAAAGCGCGTCTGTTCATAGAGTACATCTCATCGGGTGAATACCTGATTATCATATCATTCTCGCGTGGGTAAGGTGTGTCAATGTATCGCGTATGTGTCGGGTGATTGCCGGGTCGTAGTCTCGTTATAGACGGCACAATGTTGCGTAAACAGGGTCGACGGTGTATAGTTGAAAAGGTTTGCGGGGAGCAACGGAGCTACTCCGTGTGTCAGATTCCTTCTGTTGTTGTATGAATAGAGGTGAACCTTGAGCGCTACGAGTGCTGATTTGTTGTTTACGCCGATCCCGGCCCGGATTGCCCGACTCCGCGACATCGCCTACAACTACTGGTGGGCATGGAACCCCGAAGCGACCGATTTGTATCGGCGCATTGACCCGCACCTGTGGGAGGCCATCTACCACAACCCGGTGCAGTTCTTGCGCAATGTGCGCCAACGCAACCTGGTAGCCATGACCAATGATGCGGCATGGTTGGCCGATTATGATGCGGTTGTAGTAGCGTTCGATGCCTACATGACCGACAAAAATACCTGGTTTAAACGCACCTACCCTAACGAAAAAAGCTCAATTGTTTACTTCTCCGCTGAGTTCGGTATTCACGAGTCACTGCCGATTTATTCGGGTGGTCTGGGTATTTTGGCTGGCGACCATGTCAAAGAGGCCAGTGACCTGGATTTGCCGTTTGTGGCGGTGGGATTCATCTATCCCCAAGGCTACTTCCGTCAGCGTCTTGACCACAGCGGCTGGCAAGAGGCCATCTACAGCAAGATGAACTTTGCGGATATTCCGGCGCGACCTGCATTGACGCCAACTGGCGATGAGGTCGTAGTCGAGGTCGAGTTGCCTGGGCGGACGATTTATGCCAAGGTGTATCACTTGCAGGTCGGCCGTGTCACGTTGTACCTGATGGACACGGACATTCATCCCAACAGTCACAGCGATCGCGAGCTCTCGGCCCGGTTGTACGGCGGCGACCACGACATGCGCGTAGCGCAGGAATTGGTGCTCGGTATCGGTGGTGTGCGCGCATTGCGCCAAATGGGGATTAACCCGAGCGTGTGGCACATGAACGAGGGTCACTCAGCATTTTTGGTGCTCGAGTTGGCCCGTGAGTTGGTCGCCAAGGGCGTGCCGTTTATGCAGGCCTTTGACATGGTGCGCGACCAAGCGGTGTTCACCACACACACGCCGGTGCCAGCTGGTAACGATGCGTTCTCGCTTGATTTGATCGACAAATATTTCAGCCGCTTCTGGGACCAGTTGGGCATCAGTCGCGACGAGTTCATGAATATCGCCATGCAACAGCAGTCATGGGGCCCGAGCTTTGCTATGACGGTATTGGCCTTGCGCCTCTCGGAGATGCACAACGGCGTCAGCAAGTTGCACGGGCATGTGGCACGAACGATGTGGCATTGGTTGTATCCAGGCAAGGAGCTCGACGAAGTGCCGATTACCTCGGTGACTAACGGCATCCACTCGGCCTCATGGTTGGCCCCAGGCATGAAGAAGCTCTACACCGAGGTGCTCGGTGCCGACTGGTATGACCGCATCGACGACCCGGCCTTGTGGGAGGCGTTGCAAAAGAGTGACGATGCCCGATTCTGGAAGACGCGTCTTGAACTCAAACAGGCCTTGGTCTACTTTGTGCGCGAGCGCTTGGCTCAACGCCATACCCGCCTCGGGTTCCCACCAGTGATGTGGCCAATGTTGGACGAGAGTCAATTGACGATCGGTTTCGCTCGGCGCTTTGCCACTTATAAGCGGGCTACCTTGTTGTTCCGCGATGCGGAGCGACTCAAGTACATCTTGAACCGTCAGGATCAGCCGATTCAGTTGGTCTTTGCTGGCAAGGCGCACCCGGCTGACGAGCCAGGCAAGCACTTCATTCAGGACGTCTATCGCCGCTCACAAGAGCCAGGCTTTGCCGGCAAAATCGTCTTCCTCGAGGAGTACGACATGTGTGTGGCGCGGGCCTTGGTGCAGGGCGTCGATGTCTGGTTGAACACGCCACGTCGGCCGTATGAGGCGAGTGGTACGAGCGGTCAAAAGGCCAGCTTGAACGGCATCCCCAATTTGAGCGTTCTTGATGGTTGGTGGCCCGAGGCCTACGCTGGTACAAACGGGTGGGCAATTGGTGATGAGCGCGAGTACGACAATCTTGATGAGCAGGATTGGAACGATGCGCAGCACCTGTACCATCTGCTCGAGAACGAGGTTGCGCCAGCCTACTACGACCGCGATGCCAACGGTGTCTCGGCGCGTTGGGTGGCGATTGCCAAGGCAGCAGTGATGACCTGTGCGCCGCAGTTCAGCACACGGCGCATGCTCAAAGAGTACGTTAACCGCTTGTACTTGCCGGTGGCGCGTTCCTAGTCTGTCAAAAGAAAAACGCCCCTGTGTGCCATGGCACGCAGGGGCGTTGGTGTTTAGAGTGGGCGTTTGGAGGGCGTGCCGGGCGATCGCGGATATTGCTCGGGCGTGGGGCGGGTTTTGTCGACACGAATGATGGTACGTGGCTCGAGTGGTGGGGCCTCGATGGGCACGATGTCTCGTACATGACCGCCGAGCACCATGATGGCGTGGCGGGCCGCTTTGAGCTCGGCCTCGGGCTCGGGGCCTTTGGGGGCGTACATCACGCCTTTGATGGCGCAGAACGGCAACAGATATTCGGCCAGCACACGGAGCTCTGCGACGGCCCGTGCAGTGACGAAGTCGTATTTGGCACGGTGGGTCTTTTGATGGCCTAAGACCTCGGCACGCTCGCTGATAACGGTCACGTTGGGCAGGGGCAGTGTATCGACGACATGCTGCAAGAACGTACACTTTTTGGTGATGCTCTCGACCAGGGTGATGATGGTGGTGGGCCACAGGATAGCCAAGACCAATCCAGGGATGCCGGCGCCGCTACCGACGTCGAGCATGCGTTTGGGTGGTTTGGCCCACAGGGGCAAGTAGGTCATGGCGTCGAGCAGGTGTTTGCTGACCATTTGGACCGGGTCAGTGATGGCAGTGAGGTTGAGCTTCTCGTTCCATTCTTGGAGCATGGTCAGATAGGCATCGAGTTGGGCATATTGGGCATCGCTGATGGTCAGGTCGTGCTGAGCCGCATAGGCGGTGAGGACGGCAAAATCGTGCTTCACGAGGGACTCCGATATAGCCCGTTTTGGGCGATGTAGGCGGCAACGGCGGGCGTGACGAGGTCGTCGATGGGCTGATTGCTGGCACAGCGCTGGCGGATAGCGGTACTCGATACATCCATGCCGGGCCATGGGATGAGGTGTACATGGCCAGCCAGTGACTGCAGTTGGGCAATCAGGGTATTAGTATCAATGGTGGTGCCGACACGGGTCATGATGGCGATGTCGGCGTAGGTGGTGAGTTGGTCGGCCTGATACCACTGGGGCAAGAGCAGGGCGGCATCAGCACCTAGGATGAGGGTCAGGCGCTGGTGTGGTTGCGTTAGGGCGCGTAGGGTGTCGATGGTGTACGAGGGCCCAGTACGTTGGAGTTCGATGTCGCTGACGCGCGTATGCGGGATAATCTCATCAACCAGTTGGCACATGGCGAGGCGCTGTTGCGGGGTTGCTTGGGGGGCGGGGCGATGAGGAGGGGTGTTGCTCGGGATGAGGATGAGCTGGTCGAGACGCAAATGGGCCATCGCTGTACGAGCGATGGCCACATGTCCACGATGAATGGGATCAAATGTCCCGCCCAAAATACCGATGTGCATCATATCTATGTTGGCTATTGCTGGGCCTCGCGGGAACCAGCTTGGATTAACTCCCAGGTCATCCAGATGACTTGCGCCTGATCGGCAGGAATCAAGTCGTCGATGTAGGCATTTACCAAATCGGCGACGTCGTTGCGACTCAGGCGGAACGATGCCTCGCCGAGGCGTTCGTAGATGCGAACTGCGAGCAAGTCGACGAGCTCGTGCATATCATCGGCCGAAAGCGCGCCACCGGTGGCGTATCGACGTCCGCGTAACATGACTTATTCCTCGTCACGTGGATGATACTGATTGCTCCGGCGCGCAACTGCTTGACCACGTTGCATCTGCTGATCGGCCCGTGGCTCTGCCAAGCGGGCTGGTTGATTGGGCTCATCTCCATCGTGGACGTCGACCTGCTCGTCATCGACGCCGAGGGCTGAGCTCTCGAGGCTTTCGGTGATGTAATCGAGGACATCGCGGACCTCGGTGTTATCCTCGAGGAGACCATCGAACGGCATCGCTACACCGCTGACGGTGCGGACTGTTTGACCCATCTCGCGCAGGGTGTTGTCGATGCCACCGACGAGCGAGCGCATGACGGCGGCTAATTCTTGGCGCTCTTGGATGGTCAGATTGGCGAAGCCGATGAGGGCCTTCTCTTGGGCGCGCAACAGCGTGGCGCGCAAGATGGCGATGTCGGCTTGGGTCTGCAACTCGTAGCGCTTGACCAAGTGGGCTTGGCGTACTTGTTCGACGAGCTCGTCAGACGAGACTGGGGTCCACAACAATGCGGGAATCACGATGAACCCGATGATACCGATGAGCACTTGTTGATAGACCAGACCGGCGTCTGCGACGATTGGTTGGGCGGCCCACCAGCTCCACTGGATTTGGAATGAGTAGTAGATGAGGTAGAGGGCGGCGCCGATGATGACGGGGTAGCCCCAGGTGCGGGCATTGATCTTTTGGAGTAACATGCCGGCGGGCGACCACGGAATCAAGAACGAGACGAGGCTTGGTGGGGCAAGCACCAAGATTGCCGTAAAGGCAATAGCGACAATCCGGTTGTCGGTGAGCTGTGATTGTACACCCCACCAATAGGCGGCTGAGCCACCCATGGCAATGACGGCCAGAATCGCGAGCAGGGTTTTGGAGGTAAATTGGAATGTGCTCGGGCGACGGCGTTGGTTCCGCACCATTTCTAGATATTTGCTACTCATCGCACTCCTCCATGTTTTTTGATGTTGCTGCTACTCAGCGTACAACCACGACGTTGTCAGTGATTACCACAAATGCCCGTACGCTCGCTGCATACCCAGCGTCGCGCATACGCATAGCCACCGCCTCTGAAATCGAGGTGAGGCCGAAATCTTGATTGATACGATAATCGACTTCATATGCAGCACTGTTATCAGACGTCAATACCATCTGTGCAGTTGCAACGAAGTCGCCGTTGAGCAGACCAATCTCGAGCACCTGTCCGTTACGCGGATCAAGCCATAGTAATGGCGTTGGCTGGAGCGTGGTGATGCGCTTTGGCGTATCAAAGAGTTGTCGTTGTGTCGTAAATGCCGCCCAACGCTCATCGCCAGTTGGGGTGGCGCGCATGCGCGGTGTGACCTCAATGTTGATGACAACCTCCTCAACGACAGGAGTTGTATCAGTCCCTGCCTCGGGGGTCGCCTCTGCTGTGCTATTCGCATCAACAGTCACTGAGGTAGCCTCGGTCGTGTTGGCAGTGGCCTCCGTTACGGGCGTCCTGCTGGCAAGTGGCGTCCGACTGAGTGGTTGGATAGGCTGGCCACAACTGGCAATAATGAATAAAACGGCGCTGGGAAGCCCAATCCGCCACCATTGACACTTCATTGAAGAGACGCTTTCAAGAGACTAACGACATAATGACATACTACATGTGATTCTAAGTTGTTGTATAGTAGTTGTCAAGATAGGATTACTTGACAGTTACAAAGAATAGGGCTATTCTAGACGATGGTATTGACCATCGTTGCAACGCATATGCATGTGCTATACACACTGTTTCGTTGGGCCCTGGTCTGCAAATTTGAAGGAATTAACATCATGACAAACAACGGCACTTCTACAGGGTCAACACCGTTTGCTACCGACGAGGTGATGACGTTCACCGTTGCCGGTAGTTCACAGAGTGCATTTGTCGAGCAGTTTACTGAGCGCTTGCGCGACAAAATCGTGGCAAAGGGCAATATCTATCGTCCTAACGTTATCGATCAAAGCGGCGAAGTCAAAGAAGAGGGCTCGTTGCGTTTGGTGCTCAATAAGTGCGATGTTGATAGCCCACGCCCCGTGCGCCGTGGTGGTCAAGGCACGTTTGTAGCATCGATTTTTGAGGGGCCTGGCAACGAAGCAAGCGTGATGCACGCAGCCTACCCGTTGTTGATTCGCTCGATTTCGAATCTGATTGTCTATAACACCGTGATTAACGGTGTGCGCGAGAGCCACTTCATTACGCCAGAGCAAGGCCACTACGTGGTCAAGCACACCGGCGATGTGAGCACCGACTACGATCGGATCTATGAGCGCATACAGCCATTGGCATGTAGCCATTTGGTGATTAACAACGATTTTGTGCCGAACCTTCCTGAGAATTTGTGGAAGGGTGAAGAGCCGATGTGGCAAATCTGTGAGGCTGGCAAGCGCCTTGACACCATGGGCTTGTTGCCATCACCAACCCGCATCGAAGATTACTTGACCGAGAACGACTTGCGCATGGTGCGCCGCCTCTACAACATTGGCGGTCTCAGCTACGGTAACTTGAGTGCCCGTGCCTATCACAACCCGGAGCACTTCTGGATGTCAGCCTCAGGCGTTGACAAGAGCAAACTCGAGATTTGTGGTCGTGACGTGTTGCTCGTAACCGACTATGTGCCTGAGCATTTGATGATTCGTTTGAGCGTACCAGCCAACGTCGAGCCACGTCGCGTCTCAGTGGATGCCATCGAGCACTGGATGATTTACAAGGAGCACCCAACGGTCGGTGCCATCGTCCACATTCATGCCTGGTGGAGCGATCCGATTCCGTCAACGCAAGTCAACTACCCATGTGGCACCTATGAGATTGCTGCCGAGGTGGCCGAGCTTGTGCGTCAGGCACCTGATCCGTCACGGGCCGTGATTGGTCTGAAGAACCATGGTTTGACGATTACCGGGCATTCAATCGAAGAGATTTTCCAACGCATTGAGGGCAAGATTGTCCCACAAGTGCCGATGAACTAACTTGTCATTATCACAACGCCCCTGGTTCGCCATAGCGAACCAGGGGCGTTGTGTGTGGTAGTGAACTTGTGAATGCTTACATCAATCCTTGTTGCACGCCACGAATGGCCACAACCACATAAATGACGCCGAGCATCAGCATGAATGGTTGTGTTATAGCGCCAATAAATAACAGAAAACTAGCCATACCAATACCTACACCGATGCTTGTGGCTACCGCAAGCTGACGACCACGCTTTTGGCTGAGCCGTTCACTGACGCGAGCGGCGAGATTGCCGGCAAGTGCACCTGCGGCCAGAAAGATGAATGGGCCCAAAAACGGAATGCTGATGATGAACAACACAGGCAGAGGGAGTATTGCTGCCGCGATAAATCCGACAAAAAAGCCGATCATGTGATGTCCAATATTCGTGCGATAGCGCTCAGGAATACGCTGGGTGCGGCAGTTTTTGCAGAGCTGACCGACCTCGTTAGGGATGGCGCACCGCACACAGACAGGGCGGTCGCAGCTAGTACAGCGGAGCGTGGCCTCAGTGTCAGGGTGATCGGGGCACATAATAATGTTGGTTGGTGGCGGCGGTGGTGGCTCCATCAACTGTTTGGTATCGGTTTGACGTGGCACCGCAACGATTTGTATGCCTTGGGCATTCCATTCAGCAATTTGCTGGGCAGCAGCTTGGACGTCAGGATGATTGGGGGAGAGGGATATCGCTTGGTTAATGAGGCGTTGACGCTCACTTACTACTGGCAAGAGTTTGGCAAGCGTGAGCAATGTCGGGACATCGTTGGGATTGAGGTCAAGGAGTTGACGTAGGAGATTGCGGGCTCTTACGGTGTCGCCTGCTAACATCGCTTGTTGTGCAGCGGAACGCAGGTTCTCACGTGTATTTTCTGTCATGTGATGATATCCAAGATGATTGCGCTCGATGCGTGACACGTAATCAAGCAAAATTATGACGTCTCTTGTATTATACGTGAGCTTCATCTCTTCGTCATATAGGGAATCCATGAGAAATGTCGTGGATTCCCTATATGCGCTGTCAATAATTACGCCCCCTTTGGCAGCACCAAAGGGGGCGTCTGCATCGGCTAGTTGACTGGCAGATGGCGTTGCATAAAGTGCATTTTGTCTTGTGACTGATACGTACCGCCACCCTCATGGCGATTGTAGCGCCATACGGACATCTCTTTATGGCCCTGCCAATGATTGTAGGCGGCATAGACCGTCGATGGCGGGCAGATGTCGTCCATCATCCCCACCGAAAAGAGCGCTGTCGCACTGGCGCGCTTGGCAAAGTTAATCCCATCAAAGTAGCTGAGCGTGGCAAACACTTGCTCAACGGCCTCGCGGTGAGTCATCAGGTAGCGACTGATTTCACTGTATGGATTGGAGTCAGTGATCTCGGTGGCGCGGCGGTAATGACACAAAAATGGCACATCGGGCATGGCGACGTTGACATCGGGTGTCAATCCGGCCGCTGCAATAGCGATACCACCACCTTGACTGCCGCCAGTGACGGCAATCCGCGTGGCATCGACTGCTGAGTTGCTACGGGCTGCCTCAATGGCACGAACGGCATCACAGAAGACGCGGCGGTAGTAGTATGACTCTTTGTGGCGAATACCGCGCGTCATAAAGCCCGGGTGATGCGGGTTGGTGTCGGCTGGCTCGGGATCTGGGGTATCGCCACGTGACCAGGCGCTGCCTTGGCCGCGCGTGTCCATGACAAAATGGGCATAGCCACGGCTACTCCAGAGCAACCAGTCGTTGGGGTAACTGCGACCACCGCCGTAGCCGATGTATTCGACTATACAGGGGAGTGGCCCAGTGCGGTGCTTGGGCAGCAAAAACCAGCCTTTGATGGGTTGGCCTGCCCAGCCGGCAAAGGTGACATCAAAGACGTCAACCGTGTGGTATGGATTCTCATACTGGACGAACTGAGCGTTAAGATCATGTTGGCGCGTTTGCGTAAGGCTCTCTTGCCAGAACGCATCAAAATCTGCAGGTTCGGGCACATTGGGTAAGTACTGCTCTAGCTGACTCTGGGGCATGTCAAACATGGCCATGTGATGACTCCTTCGTCGTGTGTAATCCGGTCTGTGGTGGTAGTATACAATACACCATGTTTGCCGTATTACACGAGGTTTCTGATGTCCGCAGATACTGCGCTGCCCCACCCGCTCCCCGATGATTTGCATCAAGCGTTGATTGCTGATACACAGGTGTATGGATTGTGGCAGTCGATTACGCCACTCGCCAAAAACGAGTTTATTTGTTGGGTTGAATCTGCTAAAAAGCCGGAAACACGCATGAAACGCATCCGCCGTACCTGCGAAGAGTTACTCGAGGGCAAGCGTCGGCCGTGTTGTTGGCCGGGGTGCCCACATCGCGGGTAGGGGCACCGGTGTGCTACGCCCCGAGGGAGTTGTGGATGACGTCACCGTGGTATGGGCGTGATGTGTGGGTTGTAGGTGCGTTTGACAGGGTACCCTGTGTGTCATGGTAGGGGCGTGGCTTGCTGCGCCCCGAGGGAAAGATTGCACGGCGCACCGACGTGACATATGGTGCCAAGATGATGCGGTAACGGTGGCCATGCAATGACGGGTTGGGGGGATTGTGGTAGGGGCGTAGCTTGCTGCGCCCCGTGGCGTATGTCGGTTGGAGGGGCGTGACATGTGGGGGGGAGGGGCGTCCGATAGGGCGCCCGATGGTATCGAGGAGATTGCACGGCCCGCAATTATGCAGGAAGTTTGCCGGCCGGCAAATGGAGTGTATCGCTATCAAGCACGATAGTATACGGCCCCTCGTTGACGAGGGATACCTGCATCTCGGCGCCGAAGCGACCTGTCTCCACGGTTACGCCGTTTTCGCGCAAAAACGCCGCCATCTGATCAACCAGTGGGGCTGCAATGTCGGGGTGGGCGGCGTGCGAGTAGCCCGGGCGACGCCCACGACTTGTGTCGGCATACAGGGTAAATTGGGAGACGAGGAGTACGGCGCCACCACTATCGCGGAGCGAGATATTGGGCTTGCCGCTTTCATCATCGAAGATGCGCAGGTCGAGGATTTTGCGACCGATTTGTTCAATCTGTTGAGTTGTGTCGCCTTGGCCGACACCAAGAAGCACCAGCATGCCCGGGCCAATGGCTCCGACAATCTCGTGAGCGACGGTGACGCTGGCCTGACTCACACGTTGAATAATCGCTCGCATGGGTATCCTTTAGTCTTCGTCGTCGCGCGCTTTGCGCCGTGGGGCAGGGCCGAGGGCGGCGTCGATGGCCTCAAACAGCGATCGTGCATGCGTGACCTGCATGCCCTCAACGCGAATCGGCGTTTGGGTGGGTGGGCAGACTGCTCGGCGGAAGCCGAGTTTGGCGGCCTCGCCGAGGCGGCGCTCGAGTTGAGTGACGCCTCGGAGCTCACCACTTAGGCCGATCTCGCCAACTAACACCATATCGGATTCGACCCGTTGATTGCGAAACGACGAGGCGATGGCGGTGGCCACTGCGAGGTCTGCTGCGGGCTCGCCGATTTTCATACCACCAACAATGTTGACATACACATCTTGGTTAAACAGTGGCACGCCGACGCGTTTGCCCAGCACAGCGAGAATCATTTGCAGGCGGTTTTGGTCGAAGCCGTTGACGGTCCGGCGTGGTTGAGGATTGGCCGTGTTGGATGTCAGGCCTTGAATCTCGACCAAAATCGGGCGTGTGCCTTCGAGTGTGACGGCTACTGCTGAACCTGGGGTATTGGCGGAGCGTTCGGCCAAGAAGACCTGCGACGGGTTGGTAATCTCTTGAAGGCCATCGGATGTCATCTCAAAAATGCCGACCTCGTCAGTCGAGCCGAAGCGGTTTTTGACGCCACGCAGGATGCGATATTGATGGAACCGTTCGCCCTCAAGGTAGAGCACCACATCGACGATGTGTTCGAGCATACGCGGGCCGGCGATGGCGCCCTCTTTGGTGACGTGGCCGACGATGATAATCGGAATACCGAGATCTTTGGCGATGCGTAATAGGCGTAATGCGCCCTCACGCACTTGGCCAACCGAGCCGGCTGCCGAGGTCAATTCCTCGAGGTAGACGGTTTGAATGGAGTCGACGATGACCAAGCCAGGGCGTTGGGCGTCGATATGGCCAATGGCGGTCTCGAGATTGGTCTCGGACGAGATCCACAGGCGTTCGGGATTGAGCCCCATGCGGTCGGCGCGGAGTTTGATTTGCTGAGCAGATTCTTCGGCGGAGATATACAGGGCCTCGCCGACGTTTTCGGCGAAGTGGGCAGCGCTCTGGAGGAGCAGGCTCGATTTGCCGATACCGGGTTCGCCGCCGATGAGCACAAGGCTGCCGGGGACGAGACCGCCGCCGAGGACGCGGGCGAACTCTTGAAAGCGCACGGGCAAGCGGCTTACGCCGCCGCTGGGGATGGCATTGAGCGGTTGCGGGGCGCCGCCGCCCGTCAGGACGGAGGTGCGGCGGGCAGCGCTTTGGGAGCTCTCACGGCGCTCGATGTGTTCAACGAGGCTGCCCCAACTTCCACAGTTGGGGCAGCGACCCATTTCACGAGCCTGTTGAGCGCCGCATTGTTGACAGACAAATACGGTGCGTGATTTGGCCATGATGGTTATGCCAATGAGTCTACGGGCGTCTCAACCTCGCGTTGTGGTTGCAGGCGCAGGTATGACTCGCCATTCTCGAGGGTAGCCACGTCGACGATGATGGTATCGCCGGGCACAAAGCGCCCGTCAAGTACACCTTCGGAGAGCGGATCCTCGATGAGGTTGGTGATAATACGGCGGAGCGGGCGTGCACCAAAGGCTGGGTCGTAGCCACGCTTGGCGAGTAAATCACAGGCCTCGTCAGAGACATTGAGGGTGAGTGAGTGCTCGTTAAGTTGCTTCTGGACGCGGTTGAGCAGGTAACGCGTGATTTGGCGAATCTCTTCGGTCGTCAAGGCATGGAAGATGATGGTCGCATCGAGACGGTTGAGGAACTCGGGGCGGAACACCATGCGTAATGCGTCGTTGACCCGATTGCGCAAATCTTGGTTACTACTCTCGTTATCTTTGCCGAGGAATCCGATGCGCGATGCGCCACGAATCTGCTCGGTGCCTACGTTTGAGGTCATGATAATGATGGTATTGCGGAAATCGACTTTGCGCCCCTTACCATCAGTTAAGTGCCCGTCCTCAAGGACCTGTAAGAGCATGTTGTAGGTGTCGGGGTGGGCTTTTTCGATTTCGTCGAACAGCACCACTGAATACGGCTTGCGACGGACGGCATCGGTCAATTGGCCACCCTCGCCATACCCGACGTATCCTGGTGGCGAGCCGACCAAGCGTGAGGCCGTATGGCGCTCTTGGAACTCGGACATGTCGATTTTGATGAGCAAGTCCTCGGAGCCGAACATGAACTCGGCGAGAGCCTTGGCGAGCTCGGTCTTACCGACACCGGTTGGTCCAAGGAAGATGAAGCTACCGATCGGGCGACGGGGATCCTTGAGCCCGGCGCGTGCACGTCGAACAGCTTTGGAGATGGTGACAATCGCTTCGCTTTGGCCAATGACGCGTGAATGCAGTGCAGACTCCATTTGGAGCAGGCGGGCTGTCTCGTCGCCGGTCAAGCGAGTGACTGGGATACCGGTCCACATGGCCACAACTGCGGCAATGTCCTCCTCGGTGACATACGGTGGGATTGCAGCTGATGCTGCATCAATGCCATACTCTTGTTCGAGTTGGGTAACGCGTTGTTTGAGCGTATTGGCACGCTCACGTAGCGTACTTGCCAGATCGGTCTGCCCTTGCTCTTCGGCAACATCGGCTTCTTTGGTGACGACCTCGTAGCCACGTAACGCATCGCGCAGGGCTGACGGCGTTGAGCTACGGGTCATGCGCACACGAGCCGACGCCTCGTCGATGAGGTCGATGGCCTTGTCTGGCAAGAAGCGATCAGGCACATAGCGCGACGAAAGGTGGGCTGCAGCGCGGATGGCCTCATCGCTGATTTGGAGTTGATGGAAATCCTCGTAGCGGGTTTTGATACCACGCAAAATCTCGATGGTGTCCTCTTCGCTGGGCTGATCAACCATGACTGGTTGGAAGCGGCGTTCGAGGGCGGCATCGCGCTCGATGTACTTGCGGTACTCGTCGAGGGTAGTAGCACCGATGGTTTGTAACTCGCCACGTGATAATGCCGGTTTGAGAATATTGGCGGCATCGAGGGTCCCCTCGGCACCACCCGCACCAATGATGGTGTGGAACTCATCGATGAACAAGATACAGCGGGTCTCTTTGATTTCGTCGACGACCTTTTTGAGGCGCTCTTCGAACTGACCGCGGTACTTGGTACCAGCCACAAGTGCGCCCATGTCGAGTGAGACGACGCGCTTGCCGCGCAAGTTCTCGGGGACATCGCCGGCCAAAATGCGCTGGGCGAGACCCTCGACGATGGCAGTTTTGCCGACGCCAGGCTCGCCGATTAGAGCGGGGTTGTTTTTGGTGCGGCGTGAGAGAATCTGCACAACGCGGTCAATCTCGCGACTACGACCAATGACTGGGTCGAGCCGTCCGCTTTCAGCAAGCTCGGTCAAATCGGTACCGAGGGCATCGAGATAGGGAGTCTTACCTTGGCGGGCACTGCCGCCACTGTTGCTCCCGCTACTAGAACTCGCACTTGGGGATGCACTGCTACTGCTACTCCCTTGGCCGGTGCGTTCGGGTAATGGGATGCTCGATCCTGTGCCGGTGCCACCTGCTGGTGTGGTACCAGTGCCACCTTGACGAATGACGCGCATCACGTTGGTCTTGATTTGTTCGATGGAAACACCGAGCATATCAAGCACGCCGGTGGCGACGCCTTCGCCGAGGCTAATCAACCCGAGCAGGAGGTGTTCGGGGCCAACATAATTGTGGCCGAGCCGTTTGGCCTCCTCAATGGCGAGTTGAATGACGCGTTTGGCACGAGAGGAGAGCTCTTTGTCAGCGCGCGATTCACCCTCACCGATACCGACGATGAACTCGACGGAGTGGCGAGTTTGCGCCAATTGGACACCAAGATCCTCAAGCACACGAGCGGCGACGCCCTCACCCTCGCGGATCAGTCCGAGCAAAATATGCTCAGTGCCGATGTAGGCGTGGTTGAATGACTTGGCCTCTTCGTTGGCGTATTGCAACACCTGCTTGGCGCGTTTGGTAAATTTATCAAATCCACCTGACATATCGTGCTCCCATGACCGCCCATTAGGTACGAGCGGGTGCTATGACGCGTCGGAATCAGTTGATCCAGTTGCGTCGGGGGTAATATTGAGACTCAAGCCGATGCGTCGGCGATTGGGCTCAATCCGGACAATGCGAACAGTAACAGGCTCGCTCTCACGCACATGCTGTAAGGCATCACCTTTGAGCTCTGATACGTGAATCAACCCCTCGATGCCCTCGGCAAGTTTGACGAATGCACCAAACTGGGTGATTTGGGTGACGGTGCCGGTGATGATTTGATCTACTTGGAACAAATCGTTCACAGCCCCCCACGGCTCAACCTGTGTGCGTTTGATGGAGAGTGCGATGCGCCGCTGATCAGAATCGATGCTGAGGACGACCACTTGGGTGCGGTCACCCACTTTGAATGCATCGCTGGGGTGGCGTACGCGACTCCATGAGAGCTCCGAGAGGTGGACTAGGCCATCAGCGCCACCGATGTCCACAAAGACACCGAAGTCACAGACAGAAGTCACGACGCCCTCGCGTACATCGTTGACGTGTATCTCGCTGAGGAGTGCACCTTTGCGTTGATCGCGCGACTCAGCATTGGCTTGTCGTTCAGACAAAATGAGTCGATTACGCTGTCGGCTCATTTCAACGATTTTGAGGCGGACGGTGTTGCCGACCATACGCGCCATTTCTGCTTGTTTTTGGGCTTCGTTGCCACGACCAACACCGCTGACTTGTGACGTAGGAATGAATCCACGTACACCGTCAAGATTGACGAGCAATCCTCCTTTGTTGTAGTTGACAACCACTGCCTCGATAATGCCGGCTTCGTCGGCAATTTGTTGGAGGCGACGCCAACTGCGCTCTTGGCGGGCCCGATCGAGCGACAAGGCGATTCGGCCTTGGTCATCTTCGGGCTGAAGCACAAAGACGAGCACTTGGGCGCCGACAACAAGTGTTGCGCGCTCGTCATCAGTGAGAGTTTGCATGTCACGAGCGGCGACAACGCCCTCGGATTTGGCCCCTATGTCGACTACCAGCTCGTCACGGCCTACATGAAGAATTGTGCCATCGAACGTGTCGCCATATTTCAGTACTTTGAGAGCACCGCCCTGGCTTTTCAGCAACATCTCAAAAAATTCAGGGCTGTGTGGGTCAGCTGCGGGGGTTACTGCGCTGACTCCGGCGTGTGGCTCTTCCATAATCTTCCTCTTTAGCTGAGGTGAAGTGCACCGGATTCGTGAATATTCACTAGCTAAAGTATACGAAATTTAGTAAGAAAAGGCAAGATAAGGGGATGGTGAGGAGCATTGCTACAGTTGTATATCTATTAATGCTGGTATGCGTGATTGCGATGCATTGTATGCCGACCATAGGATGACGCAGTTGCCTCAGTTTTCAGCTGTGCACTGATCTTTGGTTGCGCTGCCAACACTGTTGTCGTGACACATCGATAAATCCGACGTGATTGTACGTGTGATTGGCGGCGACATTACTGTGCCAAGCCTCGATCCAGGCGGTGCGAATACCGAACTGTTGAGCACGAATCAGTCCATGCGTAATAGCTGCCCGCGCCAACCCGCGACGTTGATGGTGAGGATGCGTGGCAACGGGCTCAATCACGGCAAACGATTGCGCTTCGTGCACAGTCATACCGGCATTGGCCACGAGTGTGCCGTGTGCGTCGTAGATGACGGTATCGAACTCGGTGCGGTAGCTTGGCGCCATCTGTTGGAATGTGCGGTACTCGGCGCCACTATGGATGTTCCGACTGAATGCACTGTTGAGGAGGTGCCCCATGTGGTCGGTAGCTGCATAATCGGTGGTCATTACATCAATCCGATACCCGCTGGGCAAGGATGGCATAACGAGGTGTACGGCCATGAGATCAAGGCGTTTTTGGTTTTGATAATCGGCAGTCGGGCGGAATCCAGCAGCGCTAAGTGCTTCGGCGAGCATATGATTGTCGGCGTGACACCAGACATCGATGGTTGGTGTGGGGTGCGGTGCGAGGTAATCGATCATCTGGGGGATAACATCGAAGTGCATGGGATGGAGTTGCGGGTAAAAGCCACCAGCGTATTCGCTGAACAAAGCCCCGATAATCTGGTGATTGGTGTCATACCATAGCATCCATGAATCGCACATTTGGGCCTCGACGCTAGCGAGTTCATCAGGGTGATTATGAAAGGCCGTCCCCTCGAGGCGGCGCGGCTCCCAGTTACGCAAGGCGTCGTACTGCTGATAGGTGTCAAGCAAAAACTGTCGGAGTTGGTCGAATTGACGGTGACCACGATACAAAGATTGTTGATATGTCATGGTATTCATTGAAGTCTGCAACGATATGGAGTAGATTATAAAGCGATAAAATCGGCCACGTTGCAGTAAATGAGCCTTTCTGCTATACTAGCGCCCGTTATTTGCCCATACCATATGACCATTGGTCGTATCTAGTCAGGAGAGTCGAGGAGTGGAACCGCCGTCTACGATTGTCGCCCATCTCGCTCCAGATCTTGATTGTATTGCGGCAATCTGGATTTTCAAGCGGTTTGGTGGAGCCCAAGATGTCAAACTGCGTTTTGTGCCGGCCGGTGCCACGCTCGATAATTTGCCCGCAGATAGCGATCCGTCAGTGGTACATGTTGACACTGGGCATGGTCGTTTTGACCACCATCAACGTCATGTCACGACGTTGAGTGCCGCCGAACTAGTACGTCGCACGGTCGCATCTCATGATGTAGCACTCGAGCGGATGGTGCGGCAAGTGACAATTATCGACAACGGTTTACCGAGCGACCGTTCGGGGTGTGATTTGGGGATGTTAGCAGATTCGTTTAATATTCTGTACGAGGATGATCCCGAGCGTGTGGTTGCGCTGATGTTGCCTGCACTTGATGCGTGGTATGCGCATGAGGTGCGCCAGGCACACATGGCACAGGCGTTCACTGAGCGGATTGAGTTTCATACCCCGTGGGGACGTGGAATCGCCGTTGAGAGTCCGTATGGTGGTTCATCAACGATGGCGTATCGTGCTGGTGCGGTGCTCTCTATTTATCGCCATAGTGGGCATGGATGGATGGGTGTTGCAGCACAGGCACGGTCACAAGTTGATTTGCGTTCACTGGCAGCCAAACTGGCCGTTATTGATGCGAATGCGGATTGGTATTTGCATCCGAGTCATCGGTTATTATTGTGTGGGACAGCCAAAGCCCCAGCCAAGCGGATTTCGCGTTTGAGTTTGCGTGAGTTAATCGAGGTTATCGAGTCGTTGTAATTGCGGTACGTCAAGCGACAAAGCGGTCGTTTGTTCATCCAATAGATGGTATGTTCAGGTTTTGCGTTTGTTCGCTAGAGGAGCCACAATGCCAATACGTCGTGGCACCGCCAAGGCAGAGAATTCTGCCCAACAATCGGTGAGGAGCACAATGACAAGTACGCCATTTTCGCGGGCTCGTGAGCAGCTCGGTGCAGATCAGATGGTCGAGTTGTATCGCCAGATGATGCTGATTCGACGCTTTGAAGAGAAGTGTCAAGAGATGTACACGCGCTCCAAGATCGGTGGATTCTTGCACCTGTATGTCGGTGAAGAGGCCACTGGTGTGGGTGCCATTTCGAATTTGCAGCCACAAGACCACATTTTTACCCACTACCGTGACCATGGTCATGCCATTGCCCGTGGTCTCGACATCAATCCATTGATGGCCGAGTTGTTCGGGAAGGACACCGGTTGTTCACGCGGTATGGGCGGTTCGATGCACTTTGCCGACCACACCAAGAACTTCTGGGGTGGCTATGCAATTGTCGGTAGCCACTTGTTGTTGGGCGTCGGTGTGGCGTTGTCATGTCAGATGCAGAAGACCAACGGCGTTGTGATGGTTTTCTTCGGTGATGGTGCCACCAACGGCGGTGAGTTTTATGAGTCATTGAACTTCGCGCAGTTGTGGAAACTGCCGGTAGTTTTCGTATGTGAAAATAACTTGTACGCCATGGGCACGCCACTTGAAGTACACTCATCAGTGACGGAGATTTATCGCAAGGCCCATGCATTCGACATGAAGTCACAGCGTATTGATGGCAACGACGTGTTGTCCGTGCGCGAGGAGATTGGCGCCGCCGTTGAGTATGCACGTTCGGGCCAAGGTCCTGTGCTGATCGAGGCGATGACCTACCGCTTTCGCGGCCACTCAGCCCAAGATACGCAAAAGTACCGTAGCAAAGAGGACGTCGAAAAGCACCGTAGCCAGGACCCAGTCGAGATTTATCGCCGCGAGTTAATCGAGGGCGGTGTGTCGACTGCGGCTACGCTTGATGCGCTCGATGCCCACATCGACGAGCAGGTTGAGGAATCAGTCCGCTTTGCCGACGAGAGCCCAGTGCCAGGCAACGAATGGTTGACTGACCGTGGCATTTATGCGGCCCCGCTCGAAACCGCTACGGTAGACCCTGACATCATCTAATTATGCATGCCACATACGATGTGTTGACATCGGTGTGAAGGAGATAATCGATGCCCGTTCTAACTGTACGTGAAGCCCTGCAGCAAGCCCTTCATGAGGCCATGCAGGATGAGCGAGTCTTTATCATCGGTGAAGATATCGGTCATTACGGTAGCACCTACGGCGTGACTGCTGGTTTCTTGGAGAAGTATGGCCCAGAGCGTATCCGTGACGCCCCCATCGCCGAAGCCGGTATTTTGGGGTTGGCCACTGGTGCTGCCATGGCTGGCATGCGCCCAATTGCCGAGATCATGTCAGTCAACTTCTCGTTGCTTGCACTCGACCAAATCATCAACCACGCTGCCAAGATTTACAGCATGTTTGGTGGTAAGTTCTCGGTGCCACTGGTGATGCGTACCACCAACGGTTGGACGCAGTTGTCAGCAACCCATTCGCAGTCATTTGATGCGATTTATGCCCATATCCCAGGCCTCAAGGTTGTGGCACCCGCCACACCAGCCGACATGAAGGGCATGTTCCGTGCAGCCATGGCTGACCCGGATCCGGTCATATTCATCGAGCATACATTGATGTACGGCGTCAAGGGTGAGGTGCCCGAGGGTGACTATGTGGTGCCAATCGGCAAGTCAACCTTGGCACGCGAAGGCAAGCACATCACGGTTGTGACCTACTCACGGATGGTGCACTTGACGTTGCAGGCTGCCGAGACGCTCGCCAAAGAGGGCATCGAAGTCGAGGTTGTCGACTTGCGTACATTGCGTCCGCTTGACATGAGTGTGGCGCTTGAGAGCTTCAAGAAGACCAATCGGGCGGTGGTCGTCACCGAGGATTGGCAGTCATATGGCACGTCAGCCGAGATTGCCACGCGCCTATACGAGCACGGGTTTGATTACCTTGATGCCCCAATCCAGCGCGTCAACTTCCGCGAGGTTCCAATGCCGTATGCCAAGAACCTTGAACAGCAAGTGGTGGTAACGCCCGAACGCATTGTGGCTGCCATCAAGAAAGTCTTGAATCGTCGCTAAGCGCTTCTAATCGGAAGGGAAAAACCATGGCCGATATTACCATGCCGAAGATGGGCTTCGACATGACTGAAGGGTTGATTGTGCGCTGGCTCAAGAAGGTCGGCGACCATGTCAACAAAGGTGAAGCCATCGCCGAGATTGAAACCGACAAGGTGACAATCGAAATCGAGTCGTTTGTGAGTGGCACTCTCAGTGAAATTCTTGCCCCAGAGGGCTCTCGCACTCCGGTCGGTGGTGTGATTGCGCGTACTGGTGATGGCGCAACTGCAGCGGCACCAGCCGCTGCGCCTGCTGCTGCTGTACCAGTTGTGGCTCCGGTTGTAGCTGCCACGCCAGTCGCTGCGGCTGCTACACCAGTCGCTGTGTCATCAGCTGATGGTGTCAAGGCGTCGCCGATTGCCAAGCGGATGGCACGTGAACATGGCGTCGATCTGGCATCAGTTGCTGGTAGTGGCCCTAGTGGTCGGATTGTGCGCGACGATGTGGCTGCTGCCATTGCCGGTAAGCCTGCAGTAACCGCTGTCCCAGCTGTCCCAGCTGCCCCAGCTGTCCC
>Ga0315902_10003892_pt1 | contig 21994 bp, 4 predicted proteins | sample LakEriMetagenome_9_FD_203523 | JGI IMG/M metagenome (GOLD analysis project Ga0315902, IMG submission 203523) | Freshwater fungal communities from buoy surface, Lake Erie, Ohio, United States - Buoy 12 MA117 | ecosystem: Environmental > Aquatic > Freshwater > Lake > Lake biofilm | place: USA... | reverse complement strand
GCTACTCAGTGTAAAACGGTTGTCCTCAAGCGTTTTCGCCGACTGTCGGTCGGCGTCTTTGGCTGTTGTTAGCCGACAATCGCGAGCGTCGGGCATGGTCAGTACACGGCACAGTGTTCGACGTGTTTGATTTAAATAGATCCCGGACGAATGTTCGCTGTGGGCTAACCTGCTGCCAGACAGTCACGGGTCAGAGCCCCGTGCTACTCAGTGTAAAACGGTTGTCCTCAAGTGTTCTCGCCGACTGTCGGTCGGCGTCTTTGGCTGTTGTTAGCCGACAAGCGCGAGCGTCGGGCATTGCCAGTACACGGCACAGCGTTCGACATGTTTGATTTAAATAGATCCCGGACGAATGTTCGCTGTGGGCTAACCTGCTGCCTGACGCTGGCGATAGTCGGCGAACGGCCACGGGTCAGAGCCCCGTGCTACTTTCACTTCTCACTTCAAGTGTCCGTCATTGCAATTCTTTGGAAGCTGCTGCTTCGAGTTGCTGCAACCCTTGTCGGTCGGACTGGGTCAGTGGCGATTTCCGAAGAGCGGCAAGATCGATCGTCGGAAGCAATTCATTAGCAAGTTGGGTTTGAGAGGATTTCAAGTAAGCTTGATACAGGTGGAACCGAACCGAGGGCGAATCGTTCTTGGCAAGCAAGGCGCTGAGGATACTGATAGCTTCCTCGTACCTGCCGAGTCTCAAAAGCACGTAGGCTTTGGAGTCCATCAAGGTGGCTTTCGTGCCAACTAATTCAATGGCTCGATTGATCAGCGGTAATGCTTCTTGGGCTTTGGTTGGGCTATCAGCAAGGAGCATCGCGAGGTTATTCAAGGCGATCACATCGTTGGGACGATCTTGAACGATTCGCCGAAATGTTTCGATGGCTTGCGATTCATTCCCTTTCCAAATCCACAGGTCCGCTAAAGATTGTTGGATCTTTCGGTCGTCGCTTTGCGATGCACTGTAGTCCACCAATTCCTTCTGGGCTGTAGCGATCAAGTCCTCGTCGGTGTCTCCTTTTCGAATCAGAAGCGACAGCAGGACGGCCGACTCTTTGGACGCTTCGGTCTTGAGTCGATCCATCATGAAGCGGACTGCGTTGTTTCGAGTCGATTGGTCATCGGTCAGCAATATCGAGCGGATGTAATTGACCCCCGCGCGCTTGTCGAGATTGTAGGCTTCTTTCAAAAGTTTCCTGCTCTCTTCTTGCTCGCCGACAATCTCTAAGGCTTGGCCGGCTTGCACAAGATAGCTTGCCAGCCTTGCAGTGGCATTCCCACTGGTTTCTGTTTGTCGTTTCTCCTCAACCCAAGCAAGAATGGTTTTCTTTGCGGCTTGTTGGTTGCCCTCGATCTTCGAGATCCTGGCTCTTAGAAGAACGCCGGGGAAAGCTCCAGGGGCAATCGAATCGAGTTTTTGTGACTCTTCTACGGCATCAAAAAATCGTTTTTGCCGGATCAGATAGTCTGCATACGTATAAATGTACTCCGGCTTAGGTGAGGGGCCCGACGCGACGACTTTCAGCATCCGTCCTGCGGCTTCTTGTGTTTGCAAGACATCGAGTTCACGCCCGGGAACTTGCTCTAGCAACTTTGCACTTCGCATGTAAAGCGAGGCGAGTTGGAATTGGTCTTCGTCGGTCCTGACCCCAGGGAGTTCCACGACACGCTCTAAGAGTGCCTGAGCTTTCTCAAGGTTCGCCAAATCGTTTTTTTGGCTCAGTAGCATGACCTGTAGTCGGATATCTTCTGGAGAGTTGGTCTGCTCACTAGGGGATAGCAATTGCGCAACTTGCTGCCAATCCTCGTCGAGACTTCTATTTGCCAGGAGAGTTGCAAGTCTTCTACGTGTTGCGGTATTTTGAGGAAATCGCTGCATCGTCTCCTGCAAATTTTTAATGGCATCTTCGAGCCGACCATCTTGAACCAGCAGTCCAGTGATTCGTGTTCGCAATTCGAGTTCGTTGACGCCTAGCGAAATCGCTCTACGGTAGTCTTCGATCGCCTTTTGCAATTCTCCAAAGGCTTCATGGATTTGTCCGATAGCGATGAGTTGAGTCCCTGGATCAATCTGTTTGTTCTGCTGGATCTGTTCGAGGATAACCTGTTGGCCTTGAGCATTTTGCGTGGCTTGGTAAAAGTTAAACCGCGCCATGACAACTCGAAGATCGGCTGGCTTTGCAAGATCGGCTGCTTGTTCGAAAGCTGCTTCGGCCTTTTTGATCGCCTCAGATCTTTCTTCTTGGGTTTGCTCTCTAGACTGCAGTTCGAGGATCTGAGCTAGCCAGGTCCAAGACATGGGATCCTTGGGGCGAATCCTGGTTCCTTCCCGGGCTGCACTTAATTGATCGTCAGGCTTTTCACTTGCCATTTCCAAGGAAATGGCAGATAGGGCTCGAGACTCATAAGCTCGTTTCCCAAGACGGTCTAGGGCAACACGAGCGTCCGATAGCAAACCTTGCTGGTAGAGCAGGTTGACCAAGAGTTCGTAGGTGTCAATGTCCTTGTTTCCATATTGAATGGCATAGTTGTACTCGCGAATCGCTTGAACTCTATTTTGTTGCCTTTCAGCGATCAGTCCTGCCAGCAGATGGGTCTCAGGCCACTCGGGTCGCTTGCGATCGAGATAACCTGCAAGATCCAAAAGTTCGATGGAGTTGAGTTTCTGAACGTCTGTGGTCTCTGCTAAAAGTCTTCTTCCCTTGATGTATCTCCACTCGGTCCCCTCGGGGCCTTCGAAGTCTTTAAGCAGTTCTTCGAGTGCCCTAAGTTCATCTAGTCGTGCTTCGATTCGTTTCGCTTGCAATTCGGGATTCTTAATTTCTTCTTCCGTGAAGACGATCGGTCGCTTGAGAGTACTCCAAGCCAAATTGCGGGCGCTGAACCAACCACCCTTTTTCAATTCGCGAATTTCCTGAATCGCTTTTGATGCTGGAAGTTTTGTCAATTCGATGCGTTTTAATGCATCCTGAACAGACTGGTTTTCGGGCTCCGTTTTTAATTCATTTTCCAATATCTCCAGAGCTTGAGTGTCGTTGCCTAGAACAGATAGCAATTCCGCTCTGCGTATTGGAGTCGTGTTGTCGCCAGTTTTCGCCAGCAAAGCCTGACCGGTCTGCGCAAGATATTGTTTTTGGTTCCATGCCTTCCATCGAACAATCGCGGCACGCAGAACATCACTTTCGAAATTTTCGCGCTGCACGATCTCCCATAGTTGATCTGCAGCAACCTGAATGGAACTCGGACGCGTCGCCTCAGGGACTCTCATGACGCTGGCGTCGAGTTGCATGACCTCCAACAACCAGATTCGCCTCAACGCGTCGGGGTTGAGCGCAACGATCCGCTTGGTTTCGGCGATGCCTTTATCGAAGGTAAACCAATAGCTTGGGTCTTGGCCATTTTGGCGTTGAATCTCGAGAATGACGTCGCAGATTTGTATCCAATCGGTAGCTTCTTTGGGTTCGACTAGGAGAAAATGCTTGTAAGCTTCGCTCAGGCGTCCTGCGGAGAACCAAGCACCAGCAGCTCTTCGACGGAACTCGTTGCTGCTGGGTAATATCTGAACCGCCTGCTCGTAGGTCGAAGCTGCAAGATCGTATTGCTCCACTTGGCGATAACAATCTCCTAACGCAGAATGGGTTGCCGCTTGATTTACAGAATCGAGTTCCTTCCCAGATGCTAGGATGTCTAGCAAGGTGTTGGCGCCTTTTTGAAAGTTGCCGACAGCAAGATAGTAACGGGCCCAACACTCGCGCGATTGCCTGGTAAAAGCGGACTGCTCATACCGATTCAAAACAGCCAGTTCCTTATTGAGTGTTTGATCCATCGATTCCAAAGCAGCTAGAGCTTCATCGAGGCGATTCAATCCGATCAAGGAATCTGCGATTTTGAATTCAAGTTGGATCACCCGATCGTCACACAACCGCTTAGCATTTGCCCATACTGCAATAGCCTTCTCCGGTTCCCCTAAAAGTCCATGAACATCGCCCATGTTCAGGTAGATCTGAGTTTCTTTTGGATTTAATTTCTGGGCAGATTCGAGCAACTCCAGAGCCCGTTGCAGGTACTGCGTTCGCAATCCACGATTCGAGATTCCCGATACTCTTTTTGCTCGCTCGAAATAGAGTTTACCAGCTATAAGCAAAACTTTCCCGTCATCAACCCCCAGCTCGACTGCCCGCTCGATATCTTGTTCAGATAGCCCTAACTTGCTGTCGCGGGAACTGACCTCGTAACGCAGGAGCCAAGTCAATGGATCCCGCGGACGTTTCGCCACCAGACGCTCGACGATCCCTATCGCGCGGGTTTTTAAAGATTCTCTTGATTCTCCTGCGAGGAAAGAACCCGCTAGTTTTGCAGGATCTCCCAGGCAAAGGTCAACAAGCAATCCAGCGACTTCAAAATCATCAGGAATCTCGACATGGGTTTTCACAAGCAAGTCTACAGGCGGCATGCTGACCAAGGTTGCGAACCAATTCGGGAAACTCGAGGATATCCCAGAGGCGATCTGGTAACTGCGTTGCTCAAGCCACAGATGCGTCTTGCTCAAGCAATAATTGCGTTGCAAGTCTAGGTCTACCTGCGTACCGACCAAGCGACTAATCTGCTCTACGGCATCCTCATATCGCCCCGTCTGGATAAAACGCTTCAGCAGCCTTCTTCGAATCAAAGGAATTTGATCGGAAAATTTGTCCTCGGACTGGCATATCACCAGTGCTGCAGTCGAGAGACCAACGGATCGCTGGAATTCGGGAAACGTGCTCGCAATTTGATCGAAACACTCCGCATATTCGATTCGATACGACTGCACCTCAGGGCGAAACAAAATGAGTTTTTCGAGACTCTTGACGGCTCGCTGATAATCTTGGCTTGCAATCTCGTCCCGAGATTGTTGATCCAACCGATCCACGGACCTTGCATGTTGGTAACGCTGCACCAGAAACAGTGCCGCGACCGCAAACAAAAGCAGTGCGATTGTCGCCAGCAGAAGACCGTAATTAATTTGAATCTTCTGCTTCTGAAACATGCGTCAAATCATCGAAGAGTTAGCCGGAGCATCAGGAAATGCTCGATTTGATCCTTGCAGCCACCGAATACACCTTGCGCCGGGTCATAACCAAACCTCCGATCACCCACACTGCAATCGATGCCGGTTCCGGAGTGATGGCGTAAGTCGTGGACTGAAACTGGAGCTTTTGATTGGCTGACAAATACACGGTAAAGTTGGCCGTCATGGTGTACGTACCTGCATTCACACCACTTAAGTAAACATTCCCATCACCTGGGGGATCTTCAAGAGCGTACTGACCGTTAGCAGGATTAGTCACTATTGGTGTTCCACCATAGGAATCGGTTAAAATAAAATCTCGACCCAAGTCGTCGATTCCCCCGTACGTCGTCATTGCCGGAATATCATTTGAAGGATCCATGTCCTGAAGGTTTTCACCTGTGATGATCAACGGATCACCCACAGTCCCATTACTTTGGGTCGCCAACCCCCCGGCTGTATGCCAATAATACCACCCAGGCCTTCCGAACTCGAAGTTGTATGTGGCGGCAAATTTCAACTCCTTGCGAGTTTGCGAGAATCCCTCTACGGACGCCTTGGTGTGCAACTCTCTGCCCCCGAGGCTATCGACGTTTGTATAGGCTGTCAATTCACCTGAGAAGTCGAAGTCGGCAAAACGATTATTGATGTCAACGAGACCCGACGAGGATACGTTGATTTCTCCGTCCGCAACTGGATTGTAAAGGTCTGTGGTTGTGTCGATGTCATCTGCAGTTACAACGTGGTTCCACAAAGCGCTGAACGTTGTGTCCGACTCTTGGATCACGTAACCCTTATACTTGCCGTCCATCAACACCACCTCGTAAGTCGCAGTTCCAGAACCGGTCGAAGGATCGTCAATGTAAAGAATCAAATTGGCCGAAGATGTTCGAGCCACTGTTGCAAAAAACACGACCACGAGAATCCAAGCCAAAATCGGCCTGGAAACTGATGTATTAATTAGCACGGGAGTTTTCCGGGGTTAAGAATGGAACAGCATTCCGTACTCTAGCCATTCGTTTACTTGGTGTGGATCAGTCCAATCGATCCACCGATTTATTGTCGGTAGCAGACCAATTGGAAATTCATCCAATTGGTCTGACCTCACGCTCTATCTACAAATCACTCAACAAATAAACTTTCCTGCCTTCTGCGAATTATCCTGGAACGAAGTTCACTCGCTGAGAGTTTCTTCGATCCAGATGCTTCGTCAGACTCCAGGACGTCAAAAGCGTTTGAAACCATGATGGCTTCGTCTGCTGAGAATTCCCGGAGACCGTTGAAGACGCCCAGAGTTGTAGCAAAATTTCTAAAGTTTTCAAATGTTTTCTGAGATCCTTGGTCGTTCGCACCCTTGATCGATGGCATCAAGATCGCGGTTGTCCAAGCACCAGATTGCTCTAACGTTCTGGCCTCAGCGAGGGATTTGCTCATCCCGACGCTGAAGAACCAGCGGTTAACCTCGGCCAACCCTGAACCATCCGGGTCGCTTTCGAGGACTTTGCCTCCGATGTTAAGAGAAACAATTTGGCTTGCTGCCGAGTTCGTGGTGACCAACGACTTCATCAAAGAAGTCGGTTGGCCTGCCGTCATACTAAACTGACCAGAGGATCTTGAAACGGAGACGGTTCTGACCGATGAGGCTACGGTTTGGTAATTCTCTATGACATTGCCAACCGATGAGCCCAAGGTGCTCGATGTGGGGAACAACTGATTGTCCCGTCCCAGGGATTCACGGAATGTAAGTGCTGAGCCGCTGGATTTAGTTCCAGACATCGGACTTACCAAGACGTTGGTATTGCTGGTCGACTGTGCAATAAACAGGGAGTCGAATGCTTGAATTTCAATCGTTGCAGCGCGACGGCTTTGGGTCGTCGTCGAAAGGTTTATATTCGCTACGGAACCAACCGTTACAGGTTTGCTCGTCGCGTCCACTTTGACCGTCGAGAAGTTTGTTGTTGAGCCTTGGTAGAAAATCTGTCCAACGGTGTTGGATGCATCGGCCGCGGTGGTCACGATGGTTTGGGACCAAACTCCGTTTTCATCGTATAGATTTACCGTCACGCCAGCTAAGACATTGTCCACAACAATCACATCCCAAGGCAATGCGCCAGGTGTTGAGTCATTGTTGCGGTCGTTGATCCGAATGAAGAACGGATTCGAGTTGGTGACTAGGTAACCGATCGTCGCTGTGGTGAACGAGGATAGACTCCCACCTCGATATCCCCCGTCGGTTACCCGATCTCTCACCGCATAGCTTACAGGTGACGGATTACCCGCAAAATTCTTTTGCCCATTAAGCATGTTCGCCTGGAATTCCAGAACCTTGCGACCTGCCGCTGCACCCGTTCCCGCTACCACTCGCCAAGTACCTTGAGCAACCGTCAATTCGTTGACCAACGCATTCCCGTTGCCGACATCGACGAGCTTGAGCGTGTCAGAGTCGTACGTGTCAGCGAGGGTGTCGTTCAGAAGCACATCAACACTGACAAATTCTTGCGTCGGTGGAATCGAGTTGGCCGAATCTGGAACAACCCCAACCCCATAGTCGACGAACAACTGAGCTTTATTCAACGAGTAGTTGGAACCGTTGTCAGCACTGATCGCATACTCGATCGGCGTCGGGTCAGTCTTCTGGCTCGCAACAGGTGCAAACCTCACCTCACCGCCGCTTAGAACCGTCCAGGTACCCTCGGAATTCGAGAATGTCGATGAGACTGTACTGCTCTGCGGATTGAGCCCGATCGCTGACGAAATCGTTGCTCCATTTCGAGTCGTGTCGTTGGCTCGAACATCGGTCAATACCACCCCAGAAGCCGTTCGGCTGAAAACCTTGTCTCTGACAGCAATCACCCTGTCATCGTCTCGGAAATTGTTCGAAAACTGGGGCAAATCGTTGCCGAAATTACCTGTGAAGATCGTTCCAGAGCCGTTGTCTACGATCGTGGTGTTGGCACTGTTGCTCTTAGCTCCCGGTCCGTTGGAGGTAGCTGTCAAGGTAAACACCTCTCCGGTGTCCAAATCCGTTTCTTGCTCAGTCGTGATGTTCACGCGAACATAGAACGAACCGGTTCCAACACTTCCAGGTACAAGCGGTTTCGAAGACGAACCGTAAGTAAACCAATCAGTTCCATTATAGGAAAAGGCGATTGGCGCGGTCGCCAGGCCCGTTGTCGATACGTTCGAAACAGCCAGATCAATCGTATCCCCAGCCGCTGCAACCACCTTAAACATCGCCCAAGTCGAACCTTCGTTCACCGGCGAATAACTGGTCACTTGGACACTCAAGTCGTTGTCGAGATTCGTACCATCGGTCGCCGGTATCTTCGGAGCTCCCGTAAAGTCGCCGGTGTACTTCAGTCCCGATCCGTTGTCCACGATATCCGTTTCTGCCGTCGCCGTCACGCTACTGTTGGCTCGAGAGGTCGCTCTGAGCGAGAAACGCTCAGAACCTTCGTACATTGAATCGGATTCCGAGGTGATCGTCACTCGCACGTAGACCGTTCCTATGTTCCCCGCACCGGCAGGCACCGTTGGGAAACCATTATTGTCCGAGGCGTTAAATACGGTCCAAGTCGTTCCATCGAGTGAAAACTCGATCGTCGGCGTGACGAGCGTCGCAGTCCCATTGACCACATCGAAGTTCAATCCGTCGCCACTGGCTGCATCGACTTTGAACATCGCATACGTCGATCCTTCGTTGACCGGTCCATAACCGGTGACTGCAACCGACAAGTCGTTGTCTGGCGTTGCCGAGTTGTTGACCGTTCCGTCTTCGTTGAAGACCTTGCCGTTTCCATCATCGCGAATTGTCGCCGCATCGCTATTGGAAACCAGAATGCTGTCAACGGTAATCGAAGCGCTCAGGGAGAAGGTCTCGGGGCCTTCGTAAACCTTGGGGGTGTCATTCGTCGTTGGAACACTGACGTAGAAGACCGTGACATTTTGTGGCAGGGTCAGTACGTTGCCAATGATGCTCAGCGTTTGCTTGTTGTTCGAACCGTCGTAGTAGTAGGCTTCATCGTAGCCCGGGCCGTAGTCGGTTGACGAAGATGCCGTACCATCGGTCAGTCCAAGCGTCACGCTCGTTCCACCGACGTTGCTATTCGAGTCAAGCGAGACTCGGAAGATCGCATCGCTACCTTCGGACACATCGTTGAAGGCTTTCACCAGCAACGTTCCCTTGACCTCATGGTTCAAGGCAACTGTTGCAGCGCTATAAACGGTTGTGCCACCATTGTTCGAGACGTTCGTGGTCGAACCAGAAGCGTCGGATGCTCCGGTGTCACTGGCTTCGTCAGACGACTTGGTCTCAATCAACCGAACCGACAATGGCGTCGCATTGCCAACGTAGTCGTTAGCAGGTACGAATCTTAGAGAATCAGCAGCTCTCAAGACGAACGCAGTCGCATCGGAGCTGTTGGGCACATCCGCCACAGTTGAACCGATCTTGTACTCCCAACGTCCCTCAGAAAGATTTTGGGTCAGGCCTCGGATCGCTACGCCGTAGAACGAATCGGTGGTGTTGCCCGTATCGAGCGGATCGCTGAAGTTGCCCGAGAACAAGGAACTGACAGTCGCCCAAGGTGGACTCGTGTCGTTCTTAAAGACGCTGGCAAGCGATGCACTACCGCTTGCAACCGGCGCGTCGTTGACCGGTGTAATGTTGATCGTCACCGTGTACGAACTTAGCGAATAATCCGTTCCATCGGAAACCTTGAACCCGAAGCCCGTAAACGGAGATCCAAACGCATTGGCAGGTGGCGTGTAACGAAGCTTGGATGTCGCTGAGGTTCCAGTAAGTAGATCCGGCGTGATTTCGGCGTTAAGTGCAGATACCCAACTGGTTCCGTTGTTGTACTCGAGTGTTCCAAGCGACGGAAGGGTCGTGATCTGTACCTTGGCCAACGGATTATTTTCAATATCGGAGTACGTTCCAAAGTCCGAAACATTGAAATAGTAGACCGCATCCTCGTTGGAGGTGACTGAGTCATTGGTCGATATCGGCGGATCGTTGACCGGAGTGACGTTGATCGTCACTGTGTAGGTGCTTCCCGAGAAATCAATACCATCGGAAACCCGGTATTCGATCGTCGTGTAGTTGCTACCGTTTTCGTTCTGAGCAGGGATGTATCGGAACTTGATCGACGCATCCGAGATTGAGAAGTCACCGGTAGTAACGGTTGTCCAGACACCATCGATGTTGTATTGCAAGGTACCCTTGTTTGGCGGAGTAACGATCCTGATCGCCGAGAAGGGTTGATTCTCCACGTCAGAATAGTTACCAAAGTCAGCAGTCGTCAGCGGACGGACTTGGTCTTCGAGAATCGTGATCGTGTTGTTGGTCGTAATTGGCGGATCATTGACAGGGTTGACCGTATGGGTCAATGTCACCAAACCTTCGGAAATCTCCGTCGTACCGCCGTTCGTTGTAGTATCAACAATGGATCCCGCAGTTTGTGCATTGGTCGTATTGTTGCTCATGTCTAGCAGACGCACGACAAGCGGCGTAGCCGGCCCATTGTAATTCGCAGCGGGGACAAATCGGATTTGATCGGACGCTCGCAATAGAATCGCATTGTTGCCTGAGACGCTCGGGAGGGGAGTCCAAGTTGTGCCGCTAGTGTACTCCCAAGTGCCGCGAGCAGCGTCTATGGTGTGCCCTTGGACAGCAACACCTAGGAAATTATTGGCGTTGGACCCGCCGATGACTTGATCCTTGGCATCTGAGTAATTACCTGTAAAGAGACTCGAAACGGCTGCTCCTGGAGGATTCGTTGTGTCCTCATTGATCGCAGACAGCGTGGCCGATCCGCTAGCCACTGGAGCGTCATTGCGTGCAGTCACCGAGTGCGATAGGACAACGGTGCCGCTAGAAATGGTGGTTGATCCACCATTGGTCGAAACATCCACGGTTGCCCCGGAGGTAATCGATCTTGGGGACTCCAGGAGTCGTACCGTGAGCGTCGGAGCAGGCCCGTTGTAGTCCGTCCTCGGCAAGAACCGTAGCATGTCGGTGCTGAGCAAGGTCATCGCGCTGGCATTGCCACTGATCGACGAACTGATGCTCGTCCAGGTTGTTCCGCTGTCGGACGAGTACTGCCACTCACCCTTGGACGAAGCGCGGGTGTAATTGGTAATCGCAATGCCCGCAAGTGTATTCCTGTTGTCCGAACCGCCATTGGCGGTTTGGTTGTCGACAGCATCGCTAAAGTTTCCGCTAAACAAGCTTGACACCAGAGCTCCCGGAGGATTGGTAGAGTCTTCGGTAATCGAAGCAAGGCTCGCAGTTCCAGTTGCCACAGGTGCATCGTTGACGGCCATGACCGTCACGCTGATGCTCTGGCTAAGCGTGTCGCTGCCTCCATTGGCCGTGCCACCGTTGTCGGTAACGGTGTAAGTGATCGTGCCGGATCCATTGCGGTTGGCAACGGTTCTTACCGTGAGCCCTTGGAGTTCGGCAACCGTCAAGGTTGTACCGGCCGTCACGGCTGTCGTGCCGTCTGACTTAAACAACGTTACCAATCCAGGTATCGTCGAAATCGTTACCGTCAGACTCTGCGAAGCTTCATCAGAACCACCCCCAGGACCGTAGTTCAAGCTGCCTAGTTCAGCGGAGATTGCAGTGCTGTTGGCAGCATCTTCGCTGATCGAAATCGATGCGGTCGTACCGGTAAAGATCGGTGCGTCGTTGACACCCGTTACCGTGATGCTCAAGGACTGCGGTAAAGTATCCACTCCACCGTTTGCAGTTCCACCATCGTCCTTGACATCCCATGTCAAAATACCGGCACCAGGAACATCGGCCAGCGTCTTGTACTTCAGTTCTCGCAACTCCGTCAGGGTCAACACATCGTTGGCGTTGACCTGAGTCGTTCCGTCCGCCTTGTAAAGCTCAATAAAGCTTGGAATCGTTCGGATGATGTAGCTGAGCGATTGAGTCAACTCGTCGGCAGGAGCGCCTGGAGTGTAATCCAATCCGCTAAGTCCCAGGCTTTGAGCCGTCGCGTTGGCCGAGTCTTCCAAGGCACTCACTGCTGCCGGAGCTGTACCGACACTCACAGGAATATCGTTCACTGCGGTGACCGAAGCCGTCAGAACCACCGTGCCCGAAGAGAATCGGGTCGTTCCACCATTGGAACTAACGTCCAAGCTACCGACGCTAACGGATGTCGAAGAACTTTCGATCAGGCGAACCGTAAGGGTAGGAGCAACCCCGTTATAATCTCCAAACGGCACAAACCTCAACTGATAGCTCGCTGGAAGGGCAAACGCTGTGAGGTCATCATTGCTGCGACCGGGAACAGCCGTCCAGCTCGCGCCCGTTTCGGAATACTCCCAAGCCCCCTTGGTGGCATCTGGCGAATAATCGCGAATAGCGATCCCCGCGAGTGTCTGGTTCGTTGTGTAATTGTTGTTGGGAGACGAGTCAATCGCGTCACTGAACGTGCTGTTGAACAAGGTCGATACGGAGGTTCCGATCGGATCCGTGGCACCCTCAAGAACCGCTGGGGATGTAGTACTGCCACTAGTGACCACTGGCGCATCATTGACGTTCAATACCGACATGTCCACATTCGCATAGGCGGACGGATACTGAATCTGTCCTGAGTCAGGCTTATTACGAGCCGACACCTTCAAAATCGCGTAGGTGTCAGTTCCGCTGATGCCGTTGAGCCCAGGATATCGAGGATCTGCCTGAGCGCCCAAGTCGGTTGTGCTAAAATGATCGAGATCGGGAGTGAAATTCAACGCAGCCAACGCCGAGTTAACAAACGCGGTATTTCCTTCGATCTGATATTTAATAATCTTTGCCCCGTCGTTGGTAGCCGTCACACCACTGGGCCAATTACCGTCGAGCGAAAGAGTGCCCGGTCGGGAGCGAGAGTCAAGTTCGACAACAACCACTAGGTCATTCACCGGCCCGCTCGGAGGTGCGTAAGTAACATACAATGCATTCGCTTCACCGAAAGCATTGAACGAGAGAGTCGTATCCTCGTTGAAGTACTGCTCGCCCGGTACATTCAATACAGGAGTGAAACCGTCGATAAGCGTGATCGGAAGGTCATTTGGGGTTGGATCCAAATCCACTCCACCGTTGGCTGTCCCGCCGTCGTCTTGAACCTGGAACTTGATCGTTGTGAAAGTTCCCGCAGTTGCAGTCAACTGGAAGCTACCATCGCGATTGTATCGAGCCACACCGCAGAAGCACGGGCTGTATCGTAGCTTTTCGGCAGTAATGGTTGCCTTCGGAACGAACTCTCCATCGACAACGGTCTTCCAAACATTGCTTTGAAAGTTAAAACCTGAGCCAGTTCCGGTCAGGGTGAAGGTCAGCGTTCTGCGGAAGAAGTCCGTTCCATTTTCGCCAACATCGAACAAGAATCCGTCCGAGACCATCGTTCCAGTAGGGATGTTAAGCGGTTCGTATACAGGAGTGTATGGAGCGCTTGATCCCGTGTATTGAGCAATGAAGGTGAAACCACCAGCTCCGTCGGTGAACTGGTCAAAGTAGTAGTTACCCGTCGTCGAATCTAAGTAGGCCGTCCCGTAGCGACCCATGAGTCGCTTGTCATAGGTGACACTCGAAAAAGTCCATGAGCCAGACTCTGCGGTGACGAACTGAGGAGTGCCTGCAGAGGTCGATTGGCTAAACGCCGAGGTGCGAATGTCCCTAGCTCCAAGGATGTTACCAGTTCGGGATGTTGAATCCTCACCAACTTGGACTTGCAAGGCTCCTCTATTTGGCACCGCAGGTGTTGCGGTTGGATTTGGTCGCTCAGGTACATCAGTGAAGACCACCCCGAGGAAATTGTTCTGTGGATCATCGTTTGAATCGCTCATGATGAATTGCGATTCGGTGAATGTAATGAATCCACCGACATAGGCACTCTGTGCTGGCGAAACATCCGCACCCGCCGGTGCATCATTGACCGGGGTGATGTTGATCGTCACGGTGCCGCGATTGGTCGTAGGCGAGTCTGACGAGAAATTCACTCCGTCATTGACGCGAACCGAGAATGTCGGGGCAGCAGACAGAGTCTGATTGTTTGCATTCGACGGAGGCAAATACCTCAATGCACCTGCACCAATCCCAAGCGGGCCTGAAATCGTTAGCACATCATCGACGGCAACCGGTGTCCATCCACCCAACGTGGTGCCACCAAGGCCATCGGGAGTGCTCGTGGTTGCCTTCTGAAGCACGCCTGTTGGAGTGCCTCCAATAGCTGGAAGTGTCTTGACCTGGATCGACCAAAGCGGAGCGTTCTCTGCATCGGTATAACCAAAGTCAAATTCACCGAACACGTACGGAATATCCTCGAGTGCCGGCTTGGTAACCGTTCCTACGGTGGTGTTGCTAGCCGTCGGTGCGGTGTTAGCGTCGAGCAACGTGCCGGTCGCTTCGGTCTTGGTAGGATCTAGCAAGGCTCCACCCGTTGGATTGCTGATCGCAAAACCAAATGTTTCTGGACCTTCGGCAACGCTGTCTTCGATCGTTGTGACCGTGACCGTCTTGGCACTTCCTGAACCAAACTCACCTGGATTGAATGTCAAGCTACCGCTGGTCGCTATAAAGTCATTGATCGCCGTCGAGTCGCTGGCGCGAATCACCGTCGAATAATCGATCGATTGTGGTTGCTCCGAGTCCGCATCGCGGGTGATGATAAAGGTGATCGGGTTGCCTTCGATTACACTCGATGGATTACCGACAACGACACTGAACTTGGGTGCTGCATCGTCATCGAGAATCGTCGCGGTGACCTCGTTGCCATCGGGATTCGTTTCGGTGGCTGTGGAGTTACCCGCAAGCAGCGTCGATGGGTTGCCGAGGAAAAATCCGAAGGTTTCATCCCCTTCGTAAAGCGAATCGTTGGTGGTGTTTACTGTAACGGTTACCGACCTGGCGTTCGCAGGAAAGGTGATCGATCCTGGAGTGCCAACAGGAATGCCGGTGAAATCCCCAACTTCAGAATTGTCGCTCGATCGGATGCTTGTCCAATAAGTGATCGACTGACCTACGTCAGGCAGATTTTCATTGCTGAAGTCGATGTTCTGAACGGTTCCCGTTCGGCGAATCACAAACTGGATCGCGTTGCCTTCGACGGTCGGTGTCGGAGGATCCACGTAGTAGAAAACAGTGCTTTCGTCGTCTCGGATCGTTCCGGTGGCCTGCGCTGTCCCGATCGTCAAACCGCCGGTGGCGTTGGTTAGGTTCACCAGGAAGGTTTCGTTGGGTTCCAAAAGTTCGTCTTGGGTGGTCTGCACCGTGAACGTCTTGGACGTTTCCCCTGGGTTGAACGTTAGGACGCCCGAAGTGCTGGTAAAGTCGTCGGGAGATGCGATCGGTGCGGTCGTCGCAAGAGCCGTTGCGTACCTGACGGTCTGAACCGCTTGTGCGTCTCCGGTACGGGTCACCGTAAAGGTAATCTTGTTGCCTTCAATGTTGGCCGCATTGGCGATGCTTACCGATGGAACCGGATCGTTATCGATGATGGTTCCGGCGGCAACTGCCAAACCAAGCCTGGAGTTGAGAGCGTCGCTCAACGTCACGGTGAATGTCTCGTCAGCTTCGTACAAGGTGTCATTCACCAAAGAAACTGTCACTGTCTTGGTCGTTTCGCCACTTGCAAATGTAGCAATATCAGACTTGGTAATAAAATCAGCCAAGCTTGCCGTGTCGGTGCTTGAGATGGATGTGGTGTAACGAACGGATGCTGTTCCAGTGATGCTTGTCCCAGTGCGTGTGATGACGAAGCTGATGGTGCCGGCAGACTCGTTGGCTGAGGCACTTGCAATGGAAACAACGTTTTGATCCCTATAAGCGTTCAAGTCGCTATCAACACGATCGGAACTGCTGTTGTAAACCGTGCTGTTGGCGAAGTAGTTCGCATCGATCACAAGCAAAATCGCCCCTTCGGTTCCGAAGGCTTGGGTGCGGTCGGGCACCCACATGTAGAAACCTCGGGTGTTGTTGCCTGAGGTCTTTATCGGCCTGGAGGCCACACCGACAATGTTGACCACTTGGCCATCGGTGTTGATGTAGCTCAAGGTACCCGCGACGTTGTTGCCGTTGAAGAACGCTGGGTCTGCACCGACTGGGAAGGTCGATTGGTAGAAAATGAAATTGCTGCCGGCAAGAGGAGATGTAGCTGTCTTGAAGGAATTCGTTTCTTCTTGGTAGAAGCCAGCATTATCGTAGGTCCCACCGTTAACTAGATCGAAAACCCTCGGGAAACTAACGTAGGAGAAGAACTTTTCCGTTCCACTTTCATTCAAGGTGTTCTTAGGGGCAATGGTAAAGTTGCCATACTCAGACAATCCTTCGGTGTCTGTCGCCACTAGGCGAATGATCAATTGCTGGTCCGTTGGTGCAACCCCATAAAACCGCATCAATGAACTATTGAAGGTCAACCAACCAGGTAGTGGAGATAACGTTGCGTTGGCTGCGGTTGAGGAGGCAACGTACGCTTGGTAGGTCATCGCCTTGTCTTCAGGATCGACGAAAACGCTCCCTGAAACTCCGGAACTTCCAGGCAACGAGTAGCTAAACGGCAATCCTACTGACGGAGTTTGATTCACCAAATTGTTCTGGTAAACCGGGGCGTCATTGGTATCGGTCATCGAAACTCTGGCCACAGCGATGTTACCAAGCAAATTCCCCGCATCGGTTGCTTGAACCTGGATCACCCGTTCGGTCAAGTTCGGGCTATTGGTCGTGTTATTAAATGCAACCGTGCGCAGTGCTTGTTGGAACAAAGCTAGCGTCGCAGTTGTCGCGGGAGCCACCGGAGTGATCGTCAGGACACCACCGGTGTAACTCGATTGCAAGCCCGAAACCGAACCCATCGTTAGTTCATCACCACTGAACGCGTTGGTAAGGGTGATGACCAAGCTTGCCATCCCGTTGCCACCATCGGCATCGGTGATCAGTGCACCGGGTGCCAACAACACAGGTGTTCCTTGGGTGTAGTCATCCAAAGTATCGGTACCATCGAGACCTCCATTGAGATCGACGCGTGGAGCACTGAGGATCGGCGTGATGTCGATCGTCGAGGTCGCGATGTTCGAAAGATTCGAAGATGCCGATCCGTCATCGACTCGCCAAGAGATCGTCCGCGTTGCAGATGTGCCGGTCGGATCGGGGGAAGTCGACCGGTAGGTGACCGACCTGAGAGCCGTTTGGTAGTTGGCTAAGCTGGCCGTACCAGTGAGGGTCAGCGCACCCGTGGTCGAGTTGTACAGTCCGGTGATACCATTTTGGCCGATGAACCCAAGGATATCGCCAGTGGTAAGTCCAGCCGAGATCGTTACCGTCGCGCCCTTGAGGGTCGTATTGTCGACGTCATTGACCGTGATCGTGTTATCGATGACCTTCGCAGGATCGTTCTCGGTATAGGCCAATGTTCCACCGGCAGTGAGCGTCGGTGCGTCATTGACGGCTGTGATGTTGATCGTCGAGTTAGCCGATGCACTCAATGACCCATCCGAGACGCTGGTGGTCAAAGTTCGCTGTGTCGTATTGTTTGCCTCGGTGGTGTAGGTGATGTTCCCAGCGGTGGTGAAGTAAGTGCTAAGGTCGCTTACGGTACCGGCGAACGTTCTTTCCGTCGCCGTACCTCCAATGGTAATGCCAGTTGCGAGTGCACCTGAAATCGTGCCGTCGGCAACCGAAAGAGTTACCGTCAAGTTCGCTGAATCCACGTCAGCAAACGGTGTACCGGTGTAGACCAAGTTGCTTGCGACGTCTTCGGTGACGCTAAAGGATGCAGGTGCCGTCACTGTGGGAGCGTTGTTGACCCCACTGACATTGATGGTGCCAGAAACACTTGCGGATTGTGCCCCACCTGTTCCAGTGTTACCCCCGTCATTGAGAGTAACTGTCGCAGTGCGGGTCGTTGCATTACCAAAGTTCGTCGGATTGTTCGATGTGCTCGAGAATCGCAATGCACCCATCAGAGCTTGAACGGCCGCAGCGGTCGCGTTGGTCGAAGTAAACGTGATAACCAAGTTAGATGCTGATCCGCCCGAGAATGTACCAATCGTTGCACCGGCGAAAGAGACGTTGCTACCTGATACTCCAATCTGACCAGCTCCCGTACCTTGGTTATTGATCGATAGAACATCTCCGGTCTGATAGGCAGAAAGCGATACTGTTACGCTACCACCGTTGAAGTTCGACGCATCGACATCAGATACCGCTGCGCTGGTCAAGAAAGCCAATGCCGTGCCGGCCTCGGTGTAGGTGCCGCCGATTGTTCCGGTGAATGTCGGAGCGTCGTTGACGGCATTTACGGTGTGCGAAAGGACGACCGTTCCCGAAGAGATCGTGGTTGTACCGCCGTTGGTCGATGCATCGATGCGAACCCCTGTGGTAATAGATCTGGGGGTTTCAAGCAATCGAACGGTCAGAGTAGGCGCAGCTCCATTGAAATTCGAAGCAGGGAGGAATCGTAGTGAATCGGTGCTCAGGAGGGTTAGAGCCGAGGTGTTGGAAATAGCCGTCGTCGTGTCAATCGTCGTCCAGTTTGTTCCATCGGTAGAATATTGCCAATCACCCTTGGCTGCGTCCCTGACATAGGCCGTGATAGCCACACCGGCTAGGGTATTAGCCGATGATCCACCGGTCACTGAATCTTTGGAGTCATCAAAGTTTCCATTAAACAGAGCCGATACGGTCGAGCCTGTTGGAGATGCTGCATCTTCGTTGATAGCAGCCAAACTCGCGGAGCCACTGGCCACAGGAGCGTCGTTGACTGCATTAACCACCATGGTGACCGTGTCGGTTGCCGTGGAAAAAGCACTATTGCCGCCGTTCGAAGAAGTATCGACTTTGTTCCCTGCTGTCCCGCTTGTCTGATCCCAAGCGCGGAAGGTCAAAACATCGGTGATTGTCCCATTAAAGTCCGTGTTTGGAACGAATTGTAAACGGGCATTCGAGACGTTCGAAGGTAGCAGCAAAGCGCTCGTGTTGCTGACAGTACCAACGGCCGACCAACTGGCCCCGTTATCAAGGCTATATCGAAGCGATCCGTTGGTGGTATTGACCGCCGTGATAGCGATACCCTTGGGGTCAGCACCGTTGGCATCGGTAATTCCCCCTACCAATGCTGAAACCAAGGTGCTATTGGAATTGGTACCATTCGCCGGTGCAGCGGTATCCTCATTAAGAGCGCTGAGCGTTGGAGATTGGCTTGCGTCTAGCACTGGAGCAGAGTTCGCAACGGCAGTAACCGTCACCGCGATCGTATCGGTCTGGACCGAATAGGGATTTGTATTGTTCGGAAGAGCATTCGTTGGTGTCCCTGCGTTTCCAACGCTCGCACGCGTTCCATTGTTGAACGACGCAGTTGTTCCAGATTGGTCCCATGCGCGGAAAGTCAGGACGTTGCCAGTAAACGCTGCGTTCGTGGAAGGTTGCCAGTACAACCGGGTTGCCGGAGTGTCCTCAAGGAGCAACGCGCTTGTTCCGGAAATCGGGTTGTTCACTGGATCAGGCTCAACTCGCGTCCAGGCTGCTCCATCATCAGTTGTGTACCAAAGTGTTCCGTTTGCGGTGCTCGACAATCCGACGATTGCAATTCCAAATAGGGGCAATTCGTCGACGTCCGAAACCCCGGATATCAAACTAGAAATGAGTGTGCTGTTCGATCGCGAAACAGCAGATCCATTAACTGGCGCTCCGACCGTTCCGGACACGCTTGTAAGCGTTGGATTGATCGCCGTGTTAATTACCGGAGCGTCGTTAAGACTAGAAACTGTAATGGTTCCAGTTGCAGGAGACGATACGGCAGTGGTTCCTTGCTTCACTGCGATTGTAGGATTCGTTGCTCGACTGGGATGCTGAGAAATGCTAATGAATTTCGCAACGTCCATTAGAGCATCGCAATTAGCCTTTGATACCCCGGTAGTTGTGGTGGCACCAGAGAACAACAGAATTGTTTTGTTAGTCGGTGATGAGGTTCTCGTGGTGGAGTAATAAATGCCGGACGTTCCGATTTGCGTGATAGGCACACCGCTTACTGTGTTAAGATCGACCGAAAAGGTTGTCCCGAAGTTCGTAATCCCAGAATTTGCGAAGGTTAAATAATCCCCAGCTTTTACGTTGTCTACTTCGATTGTAAGAGGGGTTGGTGTATTGTTATAGTCGCCCTGGTTGGATCCATTGGCAAGAAACTGGGCGTTTGTCGTTGTCGCTAACGAATTACCGTTTTCAGTGAATGTTAGAGTATTGAAGTTGAAAAATTCAACACTAGCCCGGGCGTTGCCAATAAGCAAAGTGCCGGCATCCGATTCATTCAGAATTCGTCCTGAGTCAGATGCTTCCATGGCAACTCCCACCACGCGACTCGCAAACAACTCCCCTTCGTCACCGGGCGAGTCGACACCGGCGTTGATGCGGCGGTCAAGCGAGTGGCCGAACTCTTCGATCAAGACCTTCGAAACAGCATCCGCACCTGGGTTGCTGGCCAACCAATCACCATTGACGAAGATCACCGGACTGCCTTGATAGTCGGCAGCGAACGCACCCAAACCGCCCGACATGGATTGACCCGAGAGGATCTCGACTCGAACTCCCAAATCACCCGAAGCCCACTGCGCGTGCAAACCCGAAACGGCAGAGCTTAATGCAGTGGCATCGATTCCGGTTCGTCCGAAAACTTCCTGCATCGTCGCTGTGTAGTCGCCTCGCTGAGCAAACTCGCTGAGTTGCTCGGTGGCCTGCTTAACCCCCGCAGCCAAATTCAAATCCGCAGACGTAGAAAATCCCCGAGTCGCAATTGTGAAGAATCCGTTAGCCTGTTGGAATTGACTCGAGGCTACCTGCCCTGGCACCATCGAGCCGACTTCGGCGGCGATAGGTTGCCGACTAAGTGTCGAATCGAGGCCCAAATCGGCGGCCATGAGAGCTCGGAGTTCGAGTTGCTCGGCCATGACAAATCGGCGGCGAAATTCACGTGCTGCCGATCGCTTGGCCCGCTCCTTGGCCGATACTCGCAAAACACCACCCTTGTGGATGTTTTCGGACCCCCTACCAATCAAACTCGAAAGGGTCTGCAACCAACCCATTCGGCCGCTTAGCACCGGGCGAATCGATTCGTAAATCGAGGATCGAAACAGGCTCCTGAAGAGCATGGCCTTGAAGGAACTTGCAGCCTGGAGAACACGACGCGAAAGGGACGAGCGGTTTGGTGTCTTAGTCATTTTCAACTTTTTGGATGTCTGGAAAAAAAGCACAACGAAACAACTGCTTCCCTGGGTTGCGGCCTTGGAAGTAGGGATAACGCCAGACCTAGAGTACTACCCTAGATCCGTTGGAGCCTTGTGTTCGTGACCGCGTGTGGGACGGTGTTCGTAACAAGGTTTGGTTGTGTGTGTAAAACTTCTCGGCTGGAAGTTTTGCAATCGCCCGACCGGCTGCGTCGAAACGAATGATTGAAACCGCTAGAGTGCAGAAGACCAATCCTGGGGCAAACCCTTCGGAGTCACGAATTCCTGTGTGTCAAGAAATTCGCGTGTTTTTTCGAAGAGCGGTGCGTCCCCGGGTAGATACAACCGTCACCATGGCGGTTAACGTGGGCAGTCTAGCGAGTAGCGGTTCGAAAGCAATCCTAAAAAGCCCAAAACATGACATAATCCGCCATGCTACAAAGCGATACAAAAGGTTTTGGTAATCCTAGGCTTGTTTTTAGGTGCACGTTTTTGCAGAGATGATATCTAATTTTGGTGGGTGTTACAAAAGACTACAGATAAAGCTCGCAACGTAGATGATTTCTCCGAAATCATCTACGAGCGCTTGGAGTGCGGCTGATTTGGATTGAGGTGGTCTAGGGCGCTGGGAGCTGATTTCGGAGAAATCAGCGAGTGCGCCTTCGAAGGCGTTTAATCAGTTGGGTGCAAGTCCCGACCAGGGTAACGTTACCGCCCTGTATCCGACAGTGGTAACTGCGTTTCCGT
>Ga0315902_10003891_pt1 | contig 21996 bp, 18 predicted proteins | sample LakEriMetagenome_9_FD_203523 | JGI IMG/M metagenome (GOLD analysis project Ga0315902, IMG submission 203523) | Freshwater fungal communities from buoy surface, Lake Erie, Ohio, United States - Buoy 12 MA117 | ecosystem: Environmental > Aquatic > Freshwater > Lake > Lake biofilm | place: USA... | reverse complement strand
ACGGCGGCCAGCGCCCCCACATGCAGGAAATCGCGACGGCTGGCGGCGCCTCCGCACAGGAGAGCCCGTTCACCGGGCCGGGCGACCTGAAACTCGAGCATCCTCGCTGCCTCCACGGGGTTCACGGAGCCGTCACTGCGGCTTTCTCATATTATCGTCCTCTCGGCAAGGATAGGTCGCAGTTCCTTTCACGTCATTTGACGGCCGCGGCAGCTCTTTGTATGGACGCATCCTGAAGGCGTCGGCCCGAGCCCACCACCCTGCCGATTTTGCGGCCGACCAGGTGCTGGCGCTCTTCGACGCGCTGCCCGACGTCCATCGCTTCGTGAAGGATCGGGAGAGCCGGTTCGTGCGGGGGAACGAGGCCTGGCTCTGTTGACGGCGGTCGAAAACGGCGGCGCGGTGGCGAATCAACCGCCGCGAGGTGTTCCTGCCGCTGTCCCATCCGCCGGGCGAGGCCCAAGTCGACTTCGGCGAGAGGACTGTGCGGATCGCCGGCAAGGAGACGGGACGATTCGGCGGCGTTTCCGGGGCCGATGCGGAAGATCCTGACACACCTCGGCGAACCGCTCGAGCCGCCGCCGCTCGCGCCGGCCCGTGGCCCGCCCACCGGCTGGGGCGAGCTCGTGCAGGTGCACGACGACCGCGACGCGATCCAGGCGTCCGCGGCCCACGCGTCGCCCGACGGGCTGCCGGTGATCGACATCCACAGCCCGTGAACGTCCCAGCCGGAGGCCGTGTCGTTACGTTCCGCTTCACGGCCGGATGCGAAGCGGGTCTGTGCCGAGCATGAAAAACCTGTCGCTCGACGGCGATGTGGGAGCGTTGCGGTGGTCAGTGCCAGCCGCCACGGGCTCGCCACCCGCCCCGGCCGAGACTCATCGAAGGCTCGTCAACCCTTCGATGTTTGCGGAAGTGCCATTGACCGTCCTATCCTTAGGTTCGCCCGGCGGCCGGGCGATGCGATGCGGAAGTTTCCTTGGCGGGGCGATGCTCCTGACGATTGCAGCAGCGGAAAAACGATGCTCCATCGCTCATTCTTCCTCGCCACCGCTACCTTCGCCCTCGGGACGGGTGTTGCGGCCCGATCCCAGGAAGTCGCCGTGCCTTCCGTACCCGCCGTGCAGACCTTCGGAAAGCTCCCCGACGGCCGCGCGGCCCGGCTCTATACGCTTGCGGCGCCGGGCGGATGGCAGGCCACGCTGACCGACTACGGAGCGATCCTCACGACCTTCCTCGTGCCGCCGAAGCCGGGAACGCCAGGCAAGCCGACCGATGTCGTCCTCGGCTTCGACTCGCTCGCCGGCTACCTGAAGAACTCCCCGTATTTCGGCGCCATCTGCGGCCGGTGCGCCAACCGCATCGCCGGCGGCCGCTTCGAGCTCGACGGCAAGACCTACACGCTCGCCACCAACAGCGGCCCCAACCACCTCCATGGCGGCGTCGCCGGCTTCGACCAGAAACTCTGGAAAGCCACGCCGCGGGCGACCGACAAGGGCCCGGCCGTGGAGTTCGAGCTCGTCTCGCCCGCCGGCGAGGAGGGCTATCCGGGCCAACTCGTGGCCCGGGTCGTCTACACGCTCACGCCGACGGGTGAACTGCACGTGGAGATGACGGCCACGACCGACGCCCCGACGATCGTCAACCTCGCCCACCATTCCTATTGGAACCTGGCCGGCCATGCGTCGGGCTCCATCGCCGATCACGAACTGGCGGTCTCCGCCGACCGCTACCTGCCGGTCGACGCCACGGGCACGCCCACGGGGGCGATCGCTCCCGTGGCGGGCACGCCCTTCGACTTCCGCCCCGAGCGGCAGCCCTGGGGCCGCTGCGGACCGGCCATCGCGACGGTGCCCCCCAACGCCCCCGCCGGCACGCCCCGCGGCATCGACCACACCTACCTCATCCGCGGGTGGCAGCCCGACGGCCGGCTGCGGACCGTCGCCATGCTGCGTGATCCCGCGAGCGGCCGCAGGCTCGAGCTGCTCTCCGACCAGCCCGGCGTGCAGGTCTACATGGGCAACTTCCTCGACGGCACGCTCGTCGGAAAAGGGGGGACGGCCTACAAGGCCAACGTCGCACTCTGCCTGGAAACGCAGAAATACCCCGACTCCATCCACCACGCCGACTGGCCGAGCGTGCGGCTCGATCCGGGCCAAACCTACCGGCACACAATGGTGCACCGGTTCAGCCCGTGAGCCGCTCCCTGGAGTCTTCCCGGAAACCGACGGCAACTCCGATCCGTGTACGTTCCCGTCCCAAGTTGCACTGCCTCCCGCAGCGGTCAGTTCACCACGTTCCGCAGCGGCTGGCCGAGGAGCGCCCGGCGGCAGGCGTCGCTCCCCTTCACCCGCATGTCGAGCAGCCCCTCCTCGGAATAGAAGGCCGCATGCGGGTTGACGATCAGCCGCTCGAAGGCCGGATGGCTGCGGTCCCGCCAGGCGACGAGCAGCGGGTCGTCGGCCGGCGGCGGCTCCTGCGCGAGGACGTCGATGGCGGCTCCGGCCAGCCGTCCCGAGGCGAGCGCCGCCGGAATCGCAGCGGTATCGACCACGCCGCCCCGGGCGGTGTTCACGAGATACGCCCCCCGCGGCAGCCACTCCAGCGACTCGGCGTTGACCAGGTGCCGTGTCTCGACCGTGAGCGGGCAGTGGAGGCTGAGCACGAACGCCTGTCGGAAGAGATCCTCGAGCGACTCGACCCGGCGAATGCCGATCGCCTTGTCGAACCCGTCCTGCCGGTAGGGGTCGTAGAAGGCCACGTCCATCCCCAGAGCCTTGGCCCGCAGGGCGGTTGCGATGCCGATCCGCCCCAGCCCCACGATCGCGAAGGTCCGTCCCCGCAGGCGGTGGAGCGGCGCGAAGACGTGGTACATCCAGGGATCGGGCCGGTCGCGGAGCCGGGTGTTGAACTGGTGAATCCCGCGGGTCAGAGCGAGCGTCATCCCCACCGCCGAGTCGGCCACCTCCTCCGTGCCGTAGTCGGGCACGTTGGCAACCGCGATGCCCCGCTCACGGGCGAAGGCATGGTCGACGTTGTCGAAGCCGACACCACACCGGACGATCAAGCGGCACTGGGTGAGCCGCTCGATCGTCCGCCGGGTGAGGCGAATGTTGTGGTACATCATGATCGCCGCGGCGTCCTCGATCCGGCCCACGAACTGGTCCTCGTGGTGCGCGTCGAAGGCCTCGACGCTGGCCAGGCCGGCCAACGCCGCGCGCTCGGGCGCCAGCTCGTCGGCGATGAAGTCGGTGATCACGACCTTGTGCATTGAGTTCCTCGCGGCGTTGCGAATGCGACGAACGGACGCATCATGGTATCGTGTCCGTGTCGGCCCGCAACAAGCGTCGCAGCGCTCAGGCGGATGGCGTTCGCACACGGGTGAAGGGAGTTCACCATGACCGCTACACCGCTGCTCGCCAGTCGCGTCGTCATCGTCACCGGAGCCGCGCGGGGGCTGGGCAGGGCGATCGCGCTGGGATGCGCCGCCAGCGGCGCGAAGGTGGTGCTCGCCGACCGCGACGCGGCGGAGGTGGAGGCGGCGGCGGCTGCGATCGCGGGTGCCGGCGGCGAGGCGGTGAGCGTGCCGACCGACGTCTCCCGCCTCGAGGATCTCGAGCGGCTGTGCACGGCCGCGGTTTCCAGGTTTGGCCGCATCGACGGTCTCGTCAACAACGCGGGCGTCAATTTCGTGAAGCCGGTGCTGGAAGTGACCGAGGAGGAATGGGACCGCGTCATCGACGTCGACCTCAAGGGCGCCTTCTTCCTCACCCAGTTCGTGGCCCGGCGGATGGTGGCCCAGCGACCGGCCGGTGGCGCGATCGTGCAGATCGCGAGCGTGCACACCATCGCCGCGGTGGCCGGGGCCGCGCCCTACGATGCGGCGAAGCACGGCATGGTCGGCTTCACGAAGGCCGCTGCCGTGGAGCTCGCCCCGCACGGCGTGCGGATCAACCTGCTGTCGCCGGGACTGTGCCGGACGGCGATCTGGCAGGATGTCGTCGCGGCCGCGCCGAGCGAGCAGGCCTGCCTCGACTATTGGCGGTCGCAGATTCCCGGCCGCCGACTGATCGAGCCGGAAGAGATCGCCGACGCCGCGGTGTTTCTCCTCTCCGACGCCGCCCGGGCCTTCACCGGCGCGAACCTCCTCGCCGACCTGGGCATGACGAGCCTGCTCGTGGGCCGCGAGCCCTACGCGTCGCGGCCGATCACCGGGGCGTGAACGCATCCGCTCCGCGACGGCGCCCCTCACCCGCGGATCCGCCTGACCCGGTTGGCTGTCCGCCGTCAGCGGTCGGCAGGCTCGCGGGCATACCCCGCCGCGGCCAGTTGGCGGCCGATCTCCAGTCCGGCGGCCTCCAGTTTTTCACGCTGCTCGGGCATGAGCGGCTGGCGGCCCGGGCCGAAATCGAAACCGCGGAGGCCGGCCGCGAGTCGGAAGCCCTCGGGAAAATCGCCGGCCCCGAAGATCGGGTCGAAGAGGTCGAGGAGACGGTACTGGAGCCGGAAGGCCTCGGTCACGTTCCCGGCCACGGTCAGGTCGTAGATCTGCTTCGTCAATTCCGGCACGACTCCGCTGGAGGCATGGGTGCCGCCGTCGCAGCCCGCCAGGAGCATGGGCACGAGCACCAGATCCCAGCCGGTGAGGAATGCGAAGTCGGGCCGCAGGGGACGAATCGCCTGGATCATCCGCATCATCTGCGGCAGGTCGCCGGAGGAGTCCTTGATGCCCACGATCCGCTCCATCTCCGCCAGCCGGCGAATCGTGGGAAGGTCGATGGGGCTGGCGAACATCGGAATGTTGTAGAGCGTGACGTCAATCGGGCTGTGGAGTGCGATCTCGCGAAAGTAGGCGTAGACGCTCGCCGGAGACAGGCGGTAGTAGAACGGCGAAACGATGGCGACGGCCCGGGCGCCGTAGTCGTGGTAGGCCTCGCAGGCCGCGATCGTCGAGCGGACGTCGGCCTCGGCGGCGCCGGCGAGGACGGGCACACGACCGGCGGCCTGTTCGCAGACGATCCTGATGATCTGCCGCCGCTCCTCGACGGAAAACCGGGTGAACTCGCCGGTCGAGCCGTTCGGATAGAGTCCGTGGACACCCTTGGCAATCAGCCACTCGACATACCGCCGCAGCTCGGCCTCGTTGATCCTGCCGTGGCCATCGAGCGGCACCATGTGAGGTGTGAGGATGCCGCGGATCGGCGCGGGGCGTCTGGCGGCGGTGGGGGAGGCCATGGGTGACGGTCATCCTCGGAGCCGGGCGGGATGTGCAGGCGGGCAACATAGCCTCGGCCCATGTGGCCAACAAGCCGTGTGGTTCATCGACTCGCCCACTCGACGCTGCTGTGACGCGAATCAAACGCCCCGCTCGCACGACACGTCGCGGATTGCGTGGGCCGAGCTCGTCCAGGCCCATGACGACTGCATCGTCTTTCAAGCGTCACCCGACGAACTGCCCGTGATCGACAGCCACAGCTTGTGAACCGTGTCGGACGCAAGGCACCGAAGCCCCGGGACCGACGGACTGGGAGACGGTCTGTGCCGAGGCGAGCAAATCGCCATCGCACGGGGTGAGTGGCGTTTCGGGGAACCGCCTCCGGACGCCCGGGCCGTTCCCCCCGAGGCTCGCGAATTGCTCGTCAGCCGGGAAACCGTTGCGGAAGTGCCATTGACTGGTCTAATTTTCTTGAGCCTTCATCCGCCGTAACGACGGCATCCATTCCAGGGAGCAACCCGTGCTCGAACGCGCGCAGCACATGACACTGGCGGCCGTGGTCGCGATCAGCCTGACAGCGGCCGGTGTGGCGCAGGATCGGCCGGCGGCGGCAGATGTTCTGCACCCGGTCGACGTCCGCCAGGTCAAACTCGGCGGCGAACTCGGCCGGCGGGTGGAGATCACCATCGAGGGGAACCTGCTGAAGCTCGACCCGCGTAGCCAAGTCGGACCCTTCGTCACCAAGAACACGAGGGGCGGAGAACCCTTCGTCGGCGCCGGCAAGACATTGGATGGCATGGTGCGGCTCGCGGCGTGCACCGGCAACCCGGCGATCATTGCCCGCAAGAAACAGTTCGTCGAAACGCTGCTCGGCGCCCAGGAACCGGACGGCTACATCGGCATCATGCCGGAGGACATCCGCACCTGGCAGATCTACGACGTCCACGATCAGGCGTTCATCATCCAGGCGTTGGTCGCCGACTTTCAGTTGTTCGACGCCAAGGAATCGCTCGCCGGCGCCCGCAAACTCGCGGACTACCTCATCGGCCGTTGGCCGAGCAAGCCGGCAGGCTGGACGGACCGCGTCCCGGGCAACGAGGACATCGCCTTCATCGGCCTGGACATGGCCTTCGTGATGCTGCACCAGGCCACGGGCGACAAGAAGTACCTCGACTTCGTCAACTCGCTGACGATCAACCACATGAAGGTTCCGGAATGGGATCGGGAGATCGTCCTGGGGCGGCACGGGAGAGTGTTTGGTCACATCTATGCGGTGCTGAGCCATTGTCAGGCGCAGCTGCACCTGTACCGGCTCGACCCCAACCCCAAACTCCTGACCACCACTCGGCGGGCGATGGATTTCCTCCTGGCGAAGGACGGCATGGCCATCACCGGCGGCGCCGGACATGACGAATGCTGGAGCAATGGCCAGCATGGCGGCGGTCACCTCGGGGAAACCTGCGCCACGGCCTACCAGATCTTCATGTACGACGAGCTGCTGCGGATGCAGGGCGAATCCCGCTGGGGCGATCTGATCGAACGCACCGTCTACAACGCGGCCTTCGCCGCCCAGTCGCCCGACGGACGACGGCTGCGCTACTACTCCCCGCTCGAGGGCAAGCGGCAGTATTGGGGAAGCGACACGTATTGCTGCCCGGGCAACTACCGGCGGCTCGTCGCCGCGGTTCCCCGCCTCGTCTATTACCGGACCGCAGCGGGTGTCGTGGTCAACCTGTACACGGCATCGAAGGCGACGCTGGAAGACGTCGGCGGCGGTGCCGTGGAGATCCGGCAGGAGACCGACTACCCCAACTCCGGCCGCGTGGCCATCCATGTGGCGCCGCGGCAGCCGACCGCCTTCCCGCTGCTCCTGCGGATTCCACGGTGGTGCGATCAGGCTGCCGCACGCGTCAACGGACAACCGGTCGCGGCGCCGGCGAAGCCCGGCGAGTTCCTGAAGATCGAGCGGACCTGGCAGGACGGCGACACCGTGACCCTGGACATGCCCATGCCGTGGCGGTTCATCGCCGGGCGGAAGTCCCAGTCCGGCCGCGCCGCCGTGATGCGCGGTCCGGTGGTCTACACGCTCAATCCGGCCAAGATCGCCAAGGCCGCGACCGCGGCGGATCCCGCTCCGCCACCGCTGGGTGTCGACATCCTGGCCAACCATGACAAATGGTTCGAGCGGAACGCCCGGCAGGGGAAACCGCTCATGGTCGGCACGAAGGAGTACAGTCGCGGGCTGATGTGCCACGCGCCGAGCAAACTGGTGGTGCGACTGCCGGGCCCGGGCAAGACCTTTTCCGCGATCGTGGGCGTGGACGCCAACAACGATGCCGCCGCGAAGGGAAGCGTGGTCTTCGCGGTGAAGGTCGCGGACAAGGTCGTTTTCAAGTCCGATGTGCTCCGGGGCAAGATGGAGGGCGTCCCGGTGAACGTCGAACTGAACGGCGCCAAGGAGTTCATCCTGGAAGTCGGCGACGGCGGCGATGGGATCGCCTACGATCAGGCGGACTGGGCCGAGGCGCGCGTGTCCATGGCCGACGGCAGTGAACAGTGGCTGGGCGACATGCCGGTCCGCGATTCGCGTTCCGAATCCACCTCGGCGCTGAACGACCTGAAGAGGCTGGTTCTGTTGCCGGCCACCGCCGCACTCGTGCCGAACGACACGAGCGTCCGCCCCGACGGCACCGCCTGCCGAATCCAGGCCGACCTCGACAAGGTGGACAAGGGAGCCTTCACGCTCACGCTCACCGAGTTCCCCGACCCCGAAGGGCAGTGGACGTACTTCCAACTTGCCGATCCGCAGGTGGCGGTCGATGACGAGTTGCTGACGCCGGCCCCATGATCGCCATGCGTTGATGCCCGCCCGGACGACGGCCCCGCGCAGGCTGCCGCATCCCGCCCATGCCCACGTCCCGCCCAGCCTGTCACGGGCCGCCGCGGCGCGGGTCGTAGCCGGGCGGGGGCGACTGCGTGGAGGCGAGCCATGTCCGCCAGGCCGCGGCGTCCCATGCGAAGTTCTTGCCCGTCAGGGCGATCAGGGCCTCGAGCACACGGGCGTTGTTGGCGACGACGGTAGCCTTCTTCGGGCCGCCCCCCATGGAGAGCCCGCCGCCGTCCGGCGTGAAGCCGGCGGTCATCGCGCCTTCGCCGCCGCCGCCCCCCTGCACGACCACATGCTTCGTCTGCAGCGCGTCGATGAGCGGCGCCGCCGCCGCGGGCACTCCGAGCCGACCGATCGCTTCGGCTGCCCGGTTGATGCGGGCGTTGTCGGGCCCCTGCAGCGCCGCCACCAGCGACGGCACCGCGGCGTGCGGCCCGATCAACACGAGCCGCTCGGTCGCCAGGATTCGCGTGTCACCATCCGGATGATCGACCGCGGCCGAGATGAGGGCCGCCACCGCGTCGGGCGAGCGGATCCGCGCCAGCGCCTCCACATACCAGCCGCGGACCCGCGGCACCGGCTCCTTGCCCAGCGCCGCCACGACCGCCGGCACCGCCGCCACGTCGGCGATGCCCCGAATCTCCTCCGCGGCGCGGTCGGCCGTGGCCGGCTGGTCGAGCTGACGCCGCAGCCGCTCGAGGCGGGTGCCCCATTCCTTGCGGGCAAGGTTCGCCCGTTCGGTCCGCTCGATGAGCTCGATCTCCTGCACCGTCCGCCAGGCGCCCCGGTAGCGCACGAATCCACGCTCGCCCATCACCTCCTGCGGACTCCGCGGCACGGCGGCCGGCTCGGCCGCCAGCGCGGCCAGCGCCAGGCTGGCGATCACGCAACTCGCAACGACATGCCGCACGGCGGTTCCTTTCGGAGACGTGACGTCCACAGTCATGATCGTTCGTGACGAGCAGTTCGGAGGTGCAAAGATCCGGGAGGGGGTGTCCCTGCCATGGCACCGGGCTCTGGAAGCAAGCGGAGGCATGGATGCCGGAGCGCCGCGGACATGCAGTGAGCGGAGGCCGGGAAGGCCGCCGCGAACGTCCGGAGACGTGGCAGGGGCACCCCCGACTCACGAACACCGAAGCCGACACCATTATCGTCCCCACACGCCGTGTCGTCTTGAGCCTGCGGCCGGGGATTCACAAGGTCAGCGCCTGGTTGAGGATGCCCACATAAAAGGAGGCGACCCGGAAGACGACCAGGGCGACGAGACCCGCCACCGCCGCCCAGGCGATAAACCCGACCGCCCCCACGGCGGCGGTGAATCCCGCCCGCGCCTCCTCGTCGAGCCGGCCGGCGAGGCGGTCGAGCGACTCCGCCGTCGTGCCCGTCATCTCCCCGACCGCCACGGCCTCCAGCACCGTTCGCGGCAGCCGCCCCGCGGCGGCGAGCGCCTCGTCGAGCGTCGCACCACCGCGGAGCCGCTCCTCGACGCGGCCGGCGGCGATCCGCAGGCCCGGTGCCGCGGACGACGCCAGGCCGACCAGCCGGCCGGCGTCGAGCCCGGCATGGCTCGCCAGCCCCGCCGCCTTGCACCATGCCGCCGCCTCGGCCTTGCGCACGGCGGGCCCGAGGATGGGAATCCGCGCGGCGGCCCTGCGCACCAGCCCATGGTCGGCCCAGCTCCGGGCCAGCAGCGGCCACGCGAGCACGGCGAGCACGACCGCCCCTGCGACGGCGATCAGGAAGCGGATCGCCCCCGCCCGTCCGGCGAGACCGAGCCCGAGGATGTCCACGGCCTTGCCGTCGAGATCGGTGATCGCGCCGTTGACCAGGATGAGCACGCTGATCGCGGCCAGGGCCATCACCAGCCGCAGCGCGGGCCCGGCCAGCGCGGCCCGCAGTTCGCGCCGCCCGCGGATGCCGCTTTCGAGCGCCGCGGCCACGTCGCGGAGCGCCTCGGCATCGCGGCCGCCCGCGTCGCCGACGGCGACGAGCGCGCGAATCAGCGGCGGAAATGCGTCGCCCGCCCGCTGCAATGCCGTGGCCAGGCCGTCACCGGCGGCGATCCCGCTGGCGACGGCCTCCATCGCCGGCCGCCAGCGGCGCGGCACCCGGGATGTCTCCGCCGCCCACGCCCGCCGCATGTCGATGCCCGCCGCCAAGGCGGTCGCGAGCCGGCCGAGGACGTCGGCCAACAGTCGATCGGACATCCGCCCCGTGCCACCCATCGCCCGCTCTCTTCGGTGTCGCGTCGCTCCGCATCCGCGGGCCGGTCCGGTTTCCCCGCGGCTGGCCTCTCGACACTAACACACCCCTGCACCATCTGGTAAAAATCCCGGCTCCCGTCCGCCGCGTCATTGCTCGCCGCCCATGAAAGTCCACTGGCAGTCCGTCGCGATCGTGGGCGTGGGACTCATCGGCGGCTCGATCGGCAAGGCCCTCCAGGCGCGGCGGCTGGCGGAGCGAATCATCGGCGTCGGCCGATCGGCCGCCTCGCTCGCCGAGGCCCGACGGAACGGCGTCGTCACGGAGACCACGCGTGACCTGGCCGCGGGGGTCGCGGCAGCCGAGCTCGTCGTCGTCACCGCCGGCGTGGCGGCCATCCCGGGCCTCCTCGAAGAGATCGACGCGGCGGTCGCGCCCGGCACGCTGATCACCGACGCCGGCAGCACGAAGGCCAGCATCGTGTCGGCATGGGAGCGCAAGCGGCGCACCCGCCGCGGCCGGTTCGTGGGGGGGCACCCGCTCGCCGGCAGCCACCGCCGCGGCCCCGCCGCCGCCGACGCCGGGCTGTTCGCGGGCCGCGTCGCCATCGTCACGCCGGCGCCGCGGACCCCGGCGGCCGACGTCGAGGACGCGGGCAGCTTCTGGGCGGCACTCGGCGCCACCGTGTTCGTCATGCCGCCCAAGGAGCACGACCGGATCCTCGCCTTCACCAGCCACGCCCCGCACCTGATCGCGGCCGCCGTGGCCGCCGCCACGCCCCCCGCCCTCGCGCGGTTCACGGCCGGCGGCTGGCGCGACACCACGCGGATCGCGGCCGGTGACCCCGAGCTCTGGGCCGACATCATCCTCGACAACGCCGGCCCCGTGGCCGACGCCCTGCGGCGCGTCGCCGGAGCCGCCGAGAAGATGCTCGCGGCCATCGAAGCCGGCGACCGCCGCCGGCTCGCCACCCTCCTCAACCGTGCCAAGGAAGTTCGCGATGCTGTGGGAAGTTGACGTTCATCCACGGGACACCGCCGGTGACCATGCCGCCCGCGCCGTCGTCGCCGGTGCGACGGAACTCGGCATCACCGGGTGCACCCAGGTGCGGACCGCGGCGGGCTGGCTCATCGAGGGGGACCTGTCGCGGGCCGACGTGGAGAAACTCGCGGCCCAGGTGCTCGCAGATCCGGTCGTGGAGTCGTTTACCGCCGCGGAGGCGGGAGCCGCAGCGCTCGTCGCCGGTCCCGATCACCTGCCGACCGTCGTGCATGTCCTGCCGCGGCCCGGCGTCACCGATCCCAGCGCCCAGACCGCCCGGGAGGCGTTCGCGCTCTTGGGCCTACGGCCCGCCGCGGTCCGCAGCGTGAAGAAGTATTGGCTGCCGCGACTGCCCACCGCCGACGCCGAGCGGCTGGCCTGGAAGCTCCTGGCGAGTGAGGCGATCCACGACGTCATCATCGGCCCGCTGCCGCTGCGGACGCTCGCCGGCGGCCGCCCCTGGACCTTCCAGGAAACGACGATCGACCTCGAGGGGCTCGACGACGCGGCCCTCGCGACCTTGAGCCGCGAGAAGTGCCTGGCGCTCACCGTGCGGGAGTTGCACGCGGTCCGCGATCACTTCCGCACGCTCGGTCGTCCGCCCCGCGAGATCGAGCTGGAGACGATCGCCCAGACCTGGAGCGAGCACTGCTGCCACAAGACGCTCGGCAGCGCGGTGGACCACGTCGGCCCGGCGGGCCCCGCGGCGTATGACAACCTGCTGAAGGAGACGGTGTTCGCGGCCACCCGCTCGATCCGCGCGGCGCTCGGCGCGGGCGACTGGTGCGTGAGCGTGTTCAAGGACAACTCGGGCGTGGTGCGGTTCGACGGCGATCACGACGTGTGCGTGAAGGTCGAGACCCACAACCATCCCTCCGCCATCGAGCCCTACGGCGGCGCCGCCACGGGGCTTGGCGGCGTGATCCGCGACGTGCTCGGCACGGGCCTCGGCGCCAAGCCGATCGCGAACCTCGACGTGTTCTGTGTGGCGCCCCCCGACACGCCCGCCACCGACCTGCCGCCGGGCGTGATCCATCCGCGCCGGCTCCTGGCGGGCGTGGTGGCCGGCGTCCGCGACTACGGCAACCGCATGGGCATCCCCACGATCGCCGGCGCCGTCGCCTACGATCCCGGCTACCTCGGCAACCCGCTGGTGTTCTGCGGCACCGTGGGCATCATGCCCCGCGGCCACGCCGAGGCGGCCGTGCAGCCCGGCGACCTGGTGGTGGTGGCCGGCGGCCGCACCGGCCGCGACGGCATCCACGGCGCCACCTTCTCCAGCATCGAACTGTCGAGCGCCAGCGAGAGCCAGTCAGGGGGCGCGGTGCAGATCGGACACGCGATCAACGAGAAGATGCTCACCGACTTCGTGCTCGAAGCCGCGCAGCGGCGGCTGTTTCACGCCATCACCGACTGCGGCGCCGGCGGCCTGTCGAGCGCCGTCGGCGAGATGGGCGCGGTGCTCGGTGCCGACGTCCGGCTCGACACAGTGCCGCTGAAGTACGACGGCCTGTCGGCGACGGAAGTGTGGATCTCGGAGGCGCAGGAGCGGATGGTGCTCGCGGTCGCGCCGGAAGCCTGGCCGGAGCTCGCGGCCGTCGCCGCCGCCGAGGGCGTCGAGGCCACGGCGATCGGCACGTTCACCGGCACGGGCCGCCTCGTGCTCCGCTGGCACGAACAGCTGGCCGGCGAACTCGACTGCCACTTTCTCCACGACGGCCGGCCGAAGCAACGGCTCAAGTCGACGTTCACGCGGGCGGCCGACCCGCCGGTCGCGTGGCGGACGGCCGGCGGCGTCGCCGACTGCCTGGTCGAAGTGCTGGGCCTCCCCGACGTGGCCAGCAAGGAATGGATCATCCGCCAGTACGACCACGAGGTGCAGGGCTGCTCGGTGGTCAAGCCGCTGCTCGGTCCCGGCGCCGGCCCCGCCGACGGCACGGTGGTCCGCGGCGTGCTGGGCCGCGACCGGGGCCTCGTGCTCGGCGTCGGGCTGCGGCACCGGCTGGGCCGGGTGGATCCCTATCAGATGGCCGCCGGCGGCATCGTCGAGGCGATCTGCAACGTGGTGGCCGCCGGCGCCGACCCCGACCGCATCGCCCTGCTCGACAACTTCTGCTGGGGCGACACGCGGCGCGAGGAGTCGCTCGGCACGCTCGTCGAGGCCTGCCGCGGCTGCCACGACACGGCCGTCGCCTTCGCCGCGCCGTTCGTGAGCGGCAAGGACAGCCTCAACAACGTCTTCGCCTGGACCGACGCCGCCGGGGTCGCCCGCGAGATCTCGATCCCGCCGACCCTCCTCGCCACCGCGCTCGGGCAGGTGGATGACGTCCGCCGGGTGCTGACGCCCGACCTCAAGGCCGCCGGCAATCGGCTGGCGATCGTCGGCCGCACGGCCGCCGACATGCAGGGCAGCCAGCTGGAATTGGCCGGCCACGTCAGCGGCGGCCACCTGCCCACCGTCGATGCCGAGGCCTGTCGGGCCGCCTGCCGCGCGGTCGCCGCCGCCGGCCGTGCGGGACTCCTGCAGTCCTGCCACGACTGCTCCGATGGCGGCCTGGCCGTGGCCGTGGCCGAGATGTCGATCGCCGGCCAGGCGGGCGCCCGGCTCGAACTCGCGGCGGTGCCATGCTCCGCCGACGCGGCCGGCCACGACCATGCCGTAGCCTTCGCCGAAACGCCGGGCCGCTTCATTTGCGAGGTGCGGCCCGAGCATGCCGAGGCGTTCGCGCGAACGCTCGGCGCGGTGCCCTGGGCCTGGATCGGCTCAGTCGTGGAGACGCCCGAACTGGAGATCGCCGGCGGCAGCGGCGGCGTGGAGCGGATCGCGATCGACCGCCTCGCCCGCGCCTGGCGGAGAGAGGAGACCTGACATGCTCGCCCCCCGCGCCCTCGTCCTGCGTGCCCCGGGCACCAACTGCGACCACGAGACGGCCTTCGCCTTCGAGCGGGCCGGCGGCCTGGCCCGCCGGATGCACGTCCGGGCGCTCGCCGAGAAACCGGCGGCGGCCGACGACTTTCAGATCCTCTGCATCCCCGGCGGCTTCTCCTACGGAGACGACATCGCCAGCGGCCGGATTTTCGCCCTCGAGATTCGCACCCGGCTGGCCGACGCGCTCGTGCGGTTTCGGGATCGCGGCGGCCTCGTGCTCGGCATCTGCAACGGCTTCCAGGTGCTCCTCCAGACCGGTCTGCTGCTCGCCGACGCCGCGACCGGCGCCCCGCTGGCCTCGCTGGCACACAACCGCTCGGGCCGATTCGTGGATCGCTGGGTGAGCCTGCAGGCGATGCCCGGCAACTGCGTCTTCCTCCATGGCCTCGGCCGCTTCGAACTCCCCATCGCCCATGGGGAGGGCCGGTTCGTGGCCCGCTCGCCGGCCGACTTCGCAGCCCTCGACGCGGCCGGCCAGCTCGTCCTCCGCTACGCGGCGGCCGCCGACGGCACGCCATCCAACCCCAACGGTGCCGAGGGGGACGTGGCCGGGGCCTGCGACTCCAGCGGCCGGGTTCTGGGTCTCATGCCGCACCCCGAGCGGTTCGTGGACGCGACGCAGCACCCCGCCTGGGCGGGCCGGCTCGATCCCGCGGCGGCCGGTGCGGGGCTGGCCATGTTCGTCAATGCCGTGAAAGCCGTGTCGTAACCTCTGTTGACGCGCCGGCCCCGGGCCCCTTGAATCTCCGCCCCCTCCCGGCCCCGGCGGTTCGTCCCATGCGCGGCGCGGTCCATCCAAGATTGACGTGGGTGCGAGTGCCACCACCTCACGGACGAACCGGGTGGCCCGGTTCCTGCCTGTCGCTGGCACCATGGGCGTGCCTCTGCCTGCTGGCCTGCGTGCCGGGCTGCCGGTCGCTGACCGCGCCGCGCGATGCCGGCTCGGCGCCGGTCGGCACCGCCACCGCGGCGACCAAACCGGCGCCGCGGACGATCGCGGTCGAGCTCATCTTCGCCCGGTTCGAGGAGCACGACGCCGCCTGCCGCGACGAACTGTGGCACGCGGTCGACGAGCAGGCCATCGACGACGCCCTGCGCCGGCGGCTGGCCGCCAACGGGCTCCGCGTCGGCATCGTAACCGGCGATCTTCCGCCACACCTCGCGGAGCGGATCCTGCCCGACCGGGCCGCACCGGCCACCACGGCCGACATGGCGGCGGCCGAGTCGCCGCTCACCCACCGACTGCTGCGACTCCTGCCTGGCCGCCGCAGCGAGATCCTCGCGGCGAACCGCATCGCGGAGCTGGTCCTCCTCGAGACGGGAGACGGCCAGGTGCGTGGCGGCACGTTCCGCGACGCCACCGGACTGTTCGAGTTGAAGGTGCGGCCCGCGGCAGACGGCCGCGTGCGGATCGAACTCGTGCCGGAGATCAAGCACGGCCCCCTGGAACGGTCGTGGGTCGGGGAAGACGGGATGTTCCGCATGGAGGCCGGTCAGCGCCGGCATCGCCGGGACGACCTGGCACTGGGCGTCGAGTTGCGCGAGGGGGGGCTGCTCATCGTGGGCTGCGCCGGCGAGAAGGGAGCGACGCTCGGCGACGCGTTGCTCCGCGACCAGGGGGGCAACCGCTCGACGGTCCGCCTGCTGGCGATCCGGCCCCTCGTGTCGCCCGTGGATCCGATGTTCGACGCCGGCGCATCGACCGCCATCGGCGATGACACCGACGTGCTCGAGATCCGCTGATCAACCGCGGGCATCCGGGCAAGCTGGCGAAAACCTGCCGGCCGGCGGATGGATGCGCCTGCGGCAATCTGCGGGGGCGCGGCAAACGGTTCCCGGCGCCGCGACCGCGGCGGACGCGGTCGGCTGGATGTGCCGATTCCTCTCTGGGGTGCCGTCGCTTTCGGGCGGACCACAGGCAGGCCAGGGATCGACCCATGCACCAACCGCCCACGACCACCGCACCACAGCCCAAGCGGCACCGTCCCAAGGCCCTGACCGTGTTTCTGGCGGCCTTCGTCGCGGGTGCAGCGGCGGCCGTGGGCATCAACCAGGCGCTCGACGTCCATCTCGCGCAGAAAAAACCCCAGGTCGAGAGCGAGCCGATCTTCGTGGCCTTGCGATCCCTGCCGCAAGGATCACCCGTCACGATCTGGGACGTGGCGCTCCGCGACTGGCCGAAGGCGATGCTGCCCATGACGGCGTTGCGGGCCGAGGATTCCTTCGAGGGTTGCGTGCTCCGGCATCCGCTCCGCGAGGGCCAGCCGCTGCTCACCGTGCAGCTGATGCGGGCCGGCCAGACGGCCCACACCGACCCACCGCCGACGGACACCACATTCACGCCCCCCACGCCAGTGCCGCCGATCGCCCGGCCGGTGGAGGCGGACCTCTGGACTCCCGCGCCCGCGACGACGCCACGGTCGAATCCACCAGCGGCGCCGGTCGCGACGACCCATCCGGTCATCGTCGCCCCCCCGCAGGCCACGTCCCCCGACGTGCCCCCGCCGCCGTCCCCACCGGCCCAGGCCGTCACGACCCCGGCCACCGACACTCCGGTCGGCTCGACAGCGGCACCGGTGGCGGTCGCGACAACGCCGGTGAACGCGGCGCCGGTGCCGGTCTCCGCGGAGCCGACCGCCGCGCCGGCCGAACCGACCCCCGTTGCGGATGACGAGCCGGCGCTGCCCGTCGCCGTGAGCGGTGAGCCCACGTTGGCTGAGCCGCTGCCGGTTGAGCCGACGCCGGCCGACGCGCCGCCGCCGGCAGAAGTGGGCATCGAGTCGGTGGTGGCGGCCCAGTCCGTCACCGCGCCAGCCGGCAGCACGGCCGCGCCCGCCGTCGAGCCCCTGGCGGCCGATCCTGTCGCCGCCGCGCCGGCCCGCAAGCCCCGCGACGGCATCACCCGCTACCTGGTCGTTCCCGAGCGGATCGCCTTGCAGGCCGATGCCGGCTTCGCCGAGCCGCCGGCCGCGCAGCCGCCGGCCGCTCCCCAGCAGCCCGACGTGGCGAATCTGCCGCCAGTCCGCCAAAGCGGCACGGTCCAGGCCAAGCCGAAGCCGACCGGCCAGCAGCGTTCCGCCCAGCAGGCGCGGCCCACGGCCCGGCCACAGCCGGGGCCGCAGAGTCGCCAGCAGCCGCCCGTGCAGCCGCGGCGGCAGCCCACGCCCCCCAGCACCCGCCAGGCGACGACCACCGGGCCGCGCGGCCTCGGAGCGATGTTCCCGAAAATCGCGGCCGGCATCGACGCCATGACCGGCGGCAGTCGGCAGCCGCGCGACGCAGCGGACCGCTTCGACGAGGCGGTCGCGACCGACGATCCGAGCTACCAGCCGTGACCGGCACGCCGGCGGTTCACGGCGCGGCCACCGCCTTGTAGGTTCCGCCGGTCGCCGCGGCGAGGCGGGCCAAGCGTGGCGAGCGGCGGTCCTCGCCACCGAACTGCACGACCATGATCCGCGCCGCCCCCGCGGACCGCGTCAGCCATTCGAGCTCGTCCTCGGCCAGATCGTCGTCGGTCGTCGCGTCGGTGAGCACGAAAATAGCGTCCGGCGCGAGCCTGACCGCCGCAGCAAGGGCCTCATAGTGTCGCGTGCCGCCGGCGGCGGCGATTTCCGCGATGAACCGCCGCGCCGCCTGTCGGTTCTCGTCGCTGGCGAAGATCGGTCGCCCCCGGCCTGCGGCCGGTGCGAACACCACGGGCCGCTCGTTGTAGAAGATGACATGAAACTGCTGGTTCTCGCCGAGCGCATCGAGGCTCGCCAGCAGTTCCTGCTTGGCGACCGCCAGGGGCCTGCCGCCCGGCTCGCCCATGCTGGCCGAACGGTCGAACACATAGACGAACCGATTGCCCTGCGCTTCGAGTCCGAAGATTCCCGTCCGCACGCCCGGAGACCGCGGGGGCGCCGCCCAGGCCACCGACCACGCGGCCAGCGTCAGCAGCGCCGCAATGAGCATGGATTCCCTGGGCCGAGGGGCACTCATGGCTCCACCACGATCTTGCCCGCCAACACCCCCGCGCGAGCGATCGTGTTGGCCTCTTGGAGAGCATGCCCCTCCGCCGTCGCCGCCAGCGGCAGCACACGGTCGATCGGCACCCGCAATTTCCCGGCGGCCAGCCAGCGGTTGATGTCGGCGGCGGCCGCCGCCTGCTCGTGGCAGTCGGCCTTGAACATCGCGAAGCCGTGCAGGCTGCAGCCCTTGACGTAGAACGGCCCCACCGGAAACGGCGGGCGGGCGTCACGACCGGCCATGACCACCATCCGCCCACGCTCGGCGAGCATGGCCACCGCCTGGTCGAAGGCGGGCTCGCGCTGGGTTTCCCAGTAGACGTTCACGCCCTGCGGCGCCGCCGCCCGCACAGCTGGCACGAGATCGTCGCGGCGGTAGTCGAAGACGGCCTCGGCGCCGAGGCGCAGCAGCGCCGCCCGCTTCGCCTCGGTGCCCGCCGTCGCCAGCACGCGGGCGCCGAGGGCGCGGGCGATCTGCACGACGGCGGTGCCCACCCCCCCCGCCCCGCCGTTGACGAACAGCGTCTCGCCGGCGCTGAGGGCCACGTGGCTCACCAGCCCCAGATGGGCCGTGATCGAGACGAGTGCGGCCGCGGCCGCGTCGCGATCAGCAACGCCGGCGGGCGTGGGATAGAGCCACCGTTCGTCGACGGCGGCCAGTTCGGCGAACGTGCCCTGCCGGCCGAGCAGCCCCTGATTGGAACCCCAGACCCGCATGCCGGGCCGCACCGCGGCGACGTCGGCGCCGACGGCCACGACGTCTCCGGCGAGGTCGCAGCCGACGATGAAGGGCGCCGGCAGCGGCATGGCGACCGCCCCCGAGCGGATGTAGGTGTCGATGGGGTTGATGGCGCAGGCCCGCACCCGCACGAGCACCTGCCGCGGTCCGGGCACCGGATCGGGCAGGTCGCCGTGGCGGATGACACCGGGCGGACCGGTCTCGGTGATGAAGGCCGCCTTCATGACGCCGGCTTCCTCTCCCGGCCCAGGGCGATCCCGCCGCCGATCGCCACGGCCGCACCGACCGCGGCCACCGTCCAGAGGACCGTGGCCACCCCCCGCGCGGAACGGGCCACCTGCTGGATCCGCTCCTCATCCGCCATGGTCGGCCGCGACACTCCCGAGCGGGCCAATGCCTGCCACGCCCGGTAGATGTCGGTTGTCGAGGCCGCGGCGACGCCGGCCCGGATCATGGCGTCGTCGACGACCGGTCGCGGTGCCATGCCGAGATAGGCAGCCGTAGCCAGCGCCAGCACGGCCACCAGCACTCCGCCCAGGACACAGCCGTGCGCCGCAGTCCAAGCGGCGGCGGGCACTCCCTCCGCGGGGGCCGCGGTCGGCAGACGCGCCAGTTCGCCGAGCCGCGGCACCGGCAGCGACGCGCCGCACCGCGGGCAGGTGACGGCACCACCGGCCTGCCCCGGGCCCACCGTCAGCGTTGCGGAGCACCCACAGGTCAGCAGGTAGTTCTTGGTTCCCCGTCTGTCGTCGTGATTGTTCATGAAAATCGTGATCCGGGCCCGACGCCAACGCCCCGTATTCCGCGCATCCGGTGAGGACTGCGACCGGTGGGGCCGCAGACATTCTCCGGCCGGATTCTTTTACCATTCGGCCGCCGAGAACCGGCCAAAAACCAGTTTTGGCGCAAAAAAAAGTTGGCCTCCCGCAGGCTACAGCGACATAATCTTGAGCCTCTTGGAACCACTCGCAATGCCGGCGACAAACCGTTATCCTTTGCCCGGTTTGCCCAGTTCCCCGCAGGCCTCGTCGCGCGACCGCCGGAGCGGGCTTGACAATCGTCGGCCCCAGCCCCGCAAAACCCGACAAACGGCCGCCGCGAAACGTCCGGCGCAGTTCCACTCTGCGGGCTGGACATGCCCGCCCCTTGAATCACACTGTCGGCACTACGAATGATGCAACGGAGCATCCGGTGCCCCGCGGTCCGACACGACGTCGCCCGTTGATCCGTTCCTGGAAGGATTCATGAAGGAGCCCTGCCTTGTACGACTCGCTGCTCGATGAACTCGAAGACGACGTTGTCTCCAATCCCCAGGAGGTCGAAGAACTGACCGAGAAGGTCGTCGACGCTGAGGAGGCGGACGCGGAACTTCTCGTCGATGATGCCGACGCCCCCGTCCTGGCCGAGGGGGACATCGAGGCGGAGGCGGAAATCGACGCAGCGGGAGACGCCGAGGAGGTCCTCACCGAGCAGGTCGAAAACTGGTCGGACGATCCCGTCCGCATGTACCTCACGCAGATGGGAGAGATCCCGCTCCTCACCCGGGCCCAGGAGATTCATCTCGCCCGGCAGATCGAGACCACCCGGGCGGAGTTCCGGGCCAAGTTGCTGGAGTGCGAGTACGTCTGCCAGCAGGCCTTCCGCGTGCTGTCGCGGGTCCATCGCGGCGAACTGCCCTTCGACCGCACGGTGCAGGTCTCGGTGACGGACCGGCTGGAGAAGGACCAAATCCTCGGCCGTCTACCGCACAACCTGAAGACGCTCGACGTCCTCATCAAGCAGAACAGGGCTGACTACCGGATCGCGTTGTCCAAGAAGCGGCGGATGGCCGAGCGGCGCGAGGCCTGGGCCCGGCTGGGCCGGCGGCGGCGGCGCTGTGTGCGCCTGATCGAGGAGCTCGGCCTGCGGACGCAGCGGATCGAGGCCATGATTCCGCAGCTCGAGAATTTCGTCGTCCGCATCCGGGAGCTCAAGGCCAAGATCGACGCCCACAAGAAGTCGAAGCAGCCCCCGTCGGGCCGGCAGAAGCTCGTGGAGGAGTACCGCACGATCCTCAAGGCATGCCAGGAGACCCCGCGCAGCCTGAAGCGCCGGGTCGACCAGATCCGGGGCATCTTCGCCAAGTACCAACAGGCGAAACGCGGTCTCTCCGAGGGCAACCTGCGACTCGTCGTGTCGATCGCGAAGAAGTACCGCAATCGCGGCCTCTCCTTCCTCGACCTGATCCAGGAGGGCAACGCGGGCCTGATGCGGGCGGTGGACAAGTTCGAGTACCGTCGCGGCTTCAAGTTCTGCACCTACGCCACGTGGTGGATCCGGCAGGCGATCACGCGTGCCGTGGCCGACCAGAGCCGCACGATCCGCATTCCCGTCCACATGGTCGAGACCATGAGCCGGGTACGGAACGTGGCCCGCCAGTTGCTGCAGGAATACGGCCGCGAACCGACGATCGAGGAGATCGCCGCCCGGGCCGGCACGCCGATCGACGAGACCCGACGGGTGACGGCGATGAGCCGCTATCCGATCAGCCTCGATCGGCCGGTGGGCAACAGTGAGGACAGCCACTTCGGCGACCTGCTCCCCGACACCGGCGCCGAGAACCCCGCCGTGGGCGCCGCCCAGGAGATGCTCCGCAACCGCATCGCCAAGGTGCTCAAGAGCCTCTCCTACCGCGAGCGTGAGATCATCAAGCTGCGGTACGGCCTCGGCGACGGCTACAGCTACACGCTCGAAGAAGTGGGCCACATCTTCAAGGTGACTCGCGAGCGGATCCGGCAGATCGAGGCCAAGGCTGTCCGCAAGCTGCAGGCCCCCGCCCGCAGCGAGGAGCTCTCCGGCTTTCTTGATTGAGCGCCTGCGGGGCCATCCATGGCCCCCGCAGGCTTGGCCCGGCGTGGTCGCAGCCAAGGTGCGACCAGCCGGGCGATGGCTCGCCCTCCAGGCGAGCCTCGCGTAAGCCGAAGCAGGCCCGAAGGG
>Ga0315902_10003889_pt1 | contig 22003 bp, 18 predicted proteins | sample LakEriMetagenome_9_FD_203523 | JGI IMG/M metagenome (GOLD analysis project Ga0315902, IMG submission 203523) | Freshwater fungal communities from buoy surface, Lake Erie, Ohio, United States - Buoy 12 MA117 | ecosystem: Environmental > Aquatic > Freshwater > Lake > Lake biofilm | place: USA... | reverse complement strand
GCGCGCTGTCCTCGCGTACATAGCCCGCCGCGCGTAGTAAGGCCGCTACCGTGTCGATGCTGGCATCAAAGCCGCGATTCCCCGGCAACCGGAAGAAGCGCTGCACGTACTCGACCGTTGTGAAGGCGCGGTCGCCGTTCACCTCAGCATGTACGGCCTTCGTAATGGAGGCGAACGCCGCAGGCTGCGCAGGAAGTGACGACGCGAAGGAGACCACGGCCAGACCGGCCGCAACAAAGAGCTTCGACCGAGTCTGCATCTTTTCCGTGTTCATATCCGCGTCCGTCTGCGTCCGTCTGTGGTAATCCGTACCCGACGCTAGTGATGCGCCAAATAGGCCCGCGCATCATGCACGACCTGCTCACGCACGGTCTCCATCGTGCCGGGAATCATCGCCCCCGACGCCTTGGCATGTCCGCCGCCGCCATAGCGCTTCGCGAACTGCTGCACGTCCACGGCACCAGTGCTGCGGAAGCTGACCTTCACCTTGCCGTGCCCGAGGTCGCGGAAGAAGAGGGCCATACGCGTGCCGGCGATCGAGCGCGGATGTTCGACGATACCGTCGAGTTCCTCACTCGTGACATCGTAACGTTCCGTCACGCCCGCCTCGACCGAGATGTGCGACAACCCGATCTCCGGTTCCACCGCCAGCGTACCCAGCGCCTCACGCAACAGATTCAGCTTGCCTACGCTGACCTGCGCGTAGATCCGCCGGTACATCTCTTCCGGGTTCACGCCGGCCGCGAGCAGCGCGGCGGCTACCCCGTGTGCGCGCGGCGAGGTATTGCTGAAGCGGAAGCTGCCCGTGTCGGTGAGAATCGCCGCGTACAGGTTTTGCGCGATCGCAGGGGTGATCGTGAGCCCCAGCGCGACGGCGATGTCGTACACCAGTTCACCCGTCGCGCAGGCTTTCGTATCGGCCACCGTGAGGGTGCCAATCGGCTCATCGCCCGGCACGTGGTGGTCGATCACCGAGATCGGAACCTCGAGCGCGCGCACCGTATCGGCCAGATGTCCTAGCCGCCGCACGTCATTGATGTCCAGCACCACTAGTGCGTCGATGTCCTTGAGGGCATCGACGCCACGGTCGGTGGCATTCTCCACGTCGTCACCCAGGAGAAAATCAAACATCCCGGGCCACGGCGTGGGGTTGACGATGCGGCAGTGGATCCCGCGCTGGGCGAGCAGTCGCGCCAGCGCGGTCTCCGAGCCGCAGCCGTCACCATCAGCATTGATGTGGGTGGAGAGCGCCACGGTCATGCCGGGGCGTAGCGCGTCGAACCACTGCAGGATTGCCGTTCGACGCGCTGCCGATGCGCTCAGGAGCCCATCGGCCTCCACCACGGTCATCAGCGACCGGTCTCCTGCTTACCGATCTTGGAGTTCTTCATGCCGTACACGAAGTACGTCGTCATGCCGATCGCGGTCCAGATGCCGAGCAACGCCCAGGTAAGCCCCGGGAGCTGGTACATCATGTACAACGTGGCGCCGGCGCCGAGGAACGGGACGAGCGGTACGAGCGGCGTGCGGAAGGGGCGCTCGAGCTCCGGGGAGCGGTTACGCAGTACCCACACACCGATGCATACCGTGGCGAAGGCCGCGAGCGTGCCGCCCGAGACCAGTTCGCCGAGGAGGCCGAGCGGGAAGAAGCCCGCGATGATCAGCGCGATGATGCCGACGATCCACGACGAGGCCGACGGCGTCTGGTACTTCGGGTGTACGCGCGAGAAGATCGGCGGGAGGAGGCCGTCACGCGACATCGTGTAGAAGATGCGCGGCTGGCCCATGAGCATCACGAGCACGACGGACGACAGGCCCGCCACGGCGCCGATGTTCACGAGGTTCTCGAGCCACTTGAGCTGCGGGACCGCTTCGAGCGCCGCCGACACCGGGTGCGCCACGCCGAGCGACGTGTACGGGGCCAGCCCCGTCATGACCAGCGACATCGCGATGTACAGCACCGTGCAGATCAGGAGCGACGCGATCATGCCGATCGGCAGGTCGCGCTGCGGGTTCTTCGCTTCCTGGGCGGCCGTGGAGACAGCGTCGAAGCCGATGTAGGCGAAGAAGACGACCGGGGCCGCGCGGAGCACGCCAGCCATGCCGTACTTCGTGCTGCCGTCCGGATTCGTGACCATCTCCGGAATGAACGGCGTCCAGTTGTCCTTGTTGATGTAGAAGAAGCCGAAGCCGATCACCAGCAACACGATCGTCATCTTGATGGCGACGATGATGTTGTTGAGCGTCGCCGACTCCTGGACACCACGGACGAGCAGCGCGGTGAGCGCGAGAATGAGCAGGACGGCCGGCAGGTTGATCAGGCCGTTCACGACTTCACCGCCGGCCGCCGTGCACGCTTCACGCACGGTGAACGCGGCGTTGGTCGCCGCATCGACGATCGTCGCGCCCGTTTCCGGGTTCACGCAGGCGAACGCACGCACCACTTCGTGACCATTGATGACCGTCAGCGGAGCCGATGCAAATGCGGCCGGGATGTGCATGCCGGCCGAGTTCAGCATGGCGCTGAAGTACCCCGACCAACCCACCGCCACCGTGGAGGCCGCGAAGAGATACTCGAGGATGAGGTTCCAGCCGATGAACCACGCGATCCCTTCACCCATGGTCGCGTAGCTGTAGGTGTAGGCGGACCCGGCGATGGGGATCATCGAGGCGAACTCCGCGTAGCAGAGTCCGGCGAAGAGGCAGGCGAGGCCGGCCAGCACGAAGGAGAGCGACACGCCCGGGCCGGCGAAGTTCGCGGCCGCGGTGCCCGTCAGGACGAAGATGCCGGCGCCGATGATGGCACCGATGCCGAGCATCGTCAGGTTGAGGGCGCCGAGGGTGCGCTTGAGGCCGCCTTCAGAGCTGGCGGCTTCGGCGCGCAGGGCCGTGATCGATTTCTTGGACCAGATTCCCATCGTCGGTAGGTGGAGAGGTCTGGGTGGAGCACGGACCTGACACCCAATCGCGGGGGTCGAGGTCGTGCCAGGGTGGACTTCGGACGGAACAATACGCAGCGGACCGCGAGTGCGCTGCTGCCGGCACCGGCGGTCCACTGGATTCCTCGGGTTTTTTAACCGTCGCCGATAGGACCGACGGACCGAACCGTGCGCCCTACAACGAGTAGTTGGGAGCCTCGCGCGTGATCGTCACGTCGTGCGGGTGGGACTCGCGGAGCCCGGCGGTCGTGATGCGCACGAATTCGGCCTCAGTACGGAGCGCCTCGATGCTGCCGACCCCCACGTAGCCCATGCCGCTGCGGAGACCGCCCACCATCTGGAAGAGTACGTCGCCGACGGGGCCCTTGTACGGCACCCGCCCCTCGATCCCCTCGGGTACCAGCTTCTTGGATGACATCTCACCATCCTGGAAGTAGCGGTCGGCCGAACCATCCTGCATCGCCGAGAGCGAGCCCATGCCGCGGATCATCTTGAAGCGGCGTCCCTCAAGGAGGAACGTCTCCCCCGGGCTTTCCTCGGTGCCGGCCAGCATGGATCCCATCATGACGCTCGAGGCGCCGGCGGCCAGCGCCTTCACGATGTCGCCGGAGTACTTCACGCCGCCGTCGGCAATCACCGGGACGTCCCCCGCCCCTTCGACCGCGTCCATCACGGCGGTCAACTGCGGGACGCCGACGCCCGTCACGACGCGCGTGGTGCAAATGGAGCCCGGGCCGACGCCCACCTTCACGGCATCCACGCCGCGCGCCACCAGGGCGGCGGCACCGCTGCGTGTCGCCACATTGCCGGCGATGAGCTGGACATCCGGGAACGCCTCACGCACCGTCGCGGTGGCATGCAGCACCCCTTCATGATGCCCGTGCGCCGTGTCGATGATGAGGACATCCACACCCGCCTGCACCAGGGCGCGTGCACGGTCGAGGTAATCCCCACCGGCGCCGATCGCAGCGGCCACGCGCAGGCGACCATGCTGATCCTTGTTGGCATCGGGATACTGCCGGCGCTTGTGGATGTCCTTGACGGTGATCAGTCCCTTGAGATTCCCCTGATCGTCAACGACCGGGAGCTTCTCGATGCGATGCTTGCCGAGGATCCGTTCGGCTTCGTCGAGCGTGGTGCCGACGGGGGCCGTCACGAGCTGCTCACTCGTCATCACGTCCTGCAGCGGCCGATCGAGATCGCGCTCGAACTGCAGGTCGCGATTGGTCAGAATACCGACGAGCTTGCCACTGCCATCAACGATCGGCACGCCGGAGATCTTGAAGCGCATCATCAGCGCGACCGCTTCGCGCAGCGACGCCGACGGCAGCAGGGTGATCGGGTTCAAGATCATCCCGCTCTCACTGCGCTTCACCCGATCGACTTCGGCCGCCTGCCGATCGACCGACATGTTCTTGTGGAGCACGCCGATGCCGCCGTAGCGGGCCATCGCGATCGCCATCTCACTTTCGGTGACGGTGTCCATGGCAGCGGACACGAGCGGCACGTTCAGGGAGATCCCGCGAGTAAACCGGGAGGTGATGCGCACATCCTTCGGATGCGTCAGAGAGTGCCGGGGGGCCAGCAGGACGTCGTCAAAGGTGAGAGCGACGTCGTCGCGAATGCGCGAGGGGCGTGATGAGGGTGCCATCTTGAAACGTAGATGGCCCCGGGAGACGAATCAACGGGGCAGGCTCAGGGGGTCCCTGAGGCGTCCGGGGTACTGCTGGTCGCGTCTGGGGTGGCGGGCGGCTTCGGCGGTGGCGCACTGGCCTGCTTGGCGGCAGCGGCCACGGTGCCGGCCACATCCCCAGCCACCGTCGCGGTGGTCTGCGCCACCTCGTTCAGCACCCCGACCGCCTTGTTCAGGAACCCCATCGCCTCGGCGACCGTCCCGGCGGCGACCCCCCCCGCCCGCAGCGTGTCCTCCACCCCGTCGGCGAAGCGCTGCAGCACCGACGTAGGAGGCGCCGCCTTCTCGGCGTACCGACTCTCGAGGAACTCGACGTAGTCGAGCACCTGATACAATCGCTCATCGGAGAGCGTGTCGAGCTTCCGGTTGATGCGTTCGCGCACGTAGGGATTCATCGTCGGCTTCAGGGTGTGGTCGACCGCGGGTGATCAGCGGCGCCAGCGCACGGCCTCGCCGCGCGCATCGATGTGGCAATAGGGGGTCGGGAAGTTGCGGCTATCGTACACGCCGAGCCCGCCGGCCAGCTCCGGGTGCATCCGCTCCACCCATTCCACCGCCTGCTCGACGCGATACGCATCCACCAGCGTCATGCGCCCGTCGCCATCGGTATCGACGACGACATCGGCCGCATCGCCATACATGTGCCGCGAATCGCGCGCCGCGCCTTCCACGCTGGAGTTGTGATTCGGCGTACGAAAGCCGCTGCTGACGTTGATCCGGAAGTCGAGCCGCTCCTGTCCCCGACGACGCGCGAGTTCGCGCATCACGAGCTCGAGCTTGTCGAGCAGGCGCTCGTCAATCGCCGCATAACGGGGCCAGATCGTCTGCGCGTCATGCGTCACGAAATCGCGCACCTTGAGATGTCGGGTGAGCGGCAGATCGAGATGGGCCTTTCGCACTTCGGCAAACCCGTCCGGCTTCGCATCCGGCTCGTTCGACCATTCGGCGGGATACCGGCCAATCACGTAGCCGTTGAGCGTTGCGCCCAACTTGAGCTCGAAGGGCACCAGTACGCCGAGGCGCGGTTCTTCGAGCCGCTGTGCGACCCCGCTCCGCGTGAGGACCAGCTCGTAGAACCCGGGCTGCAGCGGCGCGAGCAGCGTGTCGCTGTCCACGGGACGCGCGACGTCAGCGGCGCTGTTGGCGCCGACTTCCATCCACTGGTATGTGAAGCCCCCGATCCCACCGCGGACCTGCAGCGGAAACACCACGCGTTCCCCCGCACGTACGAAGCGCATGCGGACATCGCCACTGGCGCCAAGGGCGGCCGGTGCGGGGCTGACGCGCGGGACCGCACTCGCGGCGCTCGCGGCCGATGAATCGGCCATGAGTTCACGGGGCGGCTGGTACACGCTCCACGCCACGACGGCGGTTGCGACACTCAACGCCAGGGCGGTGCGCCGGCGCATCATAGCGTGCCCCACCGGGCGCGACGCCCCCGCACATCGATATGGACAAAGGGACCGTGGGCGGAGGTGGCCTTGTAGATGCCAATCCCGCCAATCAGTTCCGGATGCGCGCGCTCAACACGCTCCGCGGCATTCGCCAGCAGCTGCGCATCGCGCGTGTCCACGCGCCCGTTGCCATCGAGATCGCTCATCCAGTCACGCGATCCGTTCACGACATAGACATCGGCGGCGTCGCCATACTGGTGACGGCTATCCTGCACCCGCCCACCGCTGCCAACGCCCTGCGCGTTGTACTGCGGTGTCCGGAATCCCGACATCACGCGCAACTGCCGCGCGGCGATCCCGGAACGACGCAGCTCTGCGAGCACGAGCTCCAGCTTGTCGAGGAGCGGCTCCCGCAGCACGAGATACTTCGGCCACGTGGTCGGCTGGTCCTTGGTCAGGAAGTCGCGCAGCCGAAAATGCTCCGACACGGGCGTGTTCTGGTTGTCGGCGGTCACTTCAAGGAACCCGTCGGGGTTGCCGCTCCCGTCACGGGCCTCCGATGGGAACGTGCCAATGCGGTAGCTGCCGATACGTCCCCGCACCTTATCGGCGAATGGGCGCATCGTGATGAAGTGGAACGCCCCCGACGAATCCTCGGCGGCGTACACCCCAGGGCGAGAGAGTGCGCTATCGCCGAACAGATCGCGCAACACCGGCAGGGCCATCGCCCGCGTCGGGCTCACGAAGCGGGCGCGCAACTTGCGGCTCACGCCGCGCAGCGTGTCGAGGGCCGGCCAGCGGGTGGCCGAGGGCGTCGACGACGTGACGCGCAACGCACGGGGCGACGGCGTGAGGTGCGACGCACCACCCGGTCGGGCGGCCATCAACGCCGCGACCCCACCCAGCAGCATGAGGGCCTGCAGCGGGCGGCGGGAGCGGGGGGAGCCGGGTCGCGCAGGGCGGCCGGCTCCGTGGCGCGAAGCAGAACAGGAGGGTGCGTCGGCAGTCACGTCGGCGGATTGGTGTTCAGGGCGGCGCATCCCGTGGCGGGATGCAGTCCGTCGGTTATTCGACGATCGAACACCAGACGGGGAAATATAGCGGGACGTGGGTCACCAATCACCGCCCGGCCTCACCTGCGACGTGGATCAGTAGATGTAGACCGGCGTGCCCACCGCGACCGCGTGATACAGCACGGCAATGTCTTCGTTCCGCATGCGGACGCATCCGTGGCTCACGGCCTGCCCCACCGACGACGGATTGTTGGTCCCGTGAATGCCGTAGCCATCCCCCAGATACAGCCGAAAGTCCCCCAGGACGGCCAGATATTTCCGCTGGGTCGTGCCGTATGGGGGAATGACGATGCGGCCATCGGCGACGATTTCCCGCCCGTCAGTGGCCGCGACGCGGCGCACCGCCCCGTCGGCGTACACCCGGACGACGTCATTTCCCTGAACCTCCAGGCGACTGCCATCGCGAAGGGCCAGCGGACGGCCGCGCACCAATTGCACGAGTCCCAGACGCCGCTTGTTGGCCTGCTCCTGATAGTGCCAGTCTGGCGGCACCCAGGCGGGAGCCGAATCGAGCCGCTGAACGAGTAGCCGTCCGCGCGGCGTTTCAAAGCGAAGCACCCGCTGCCCCCCCTGCACCACCAGCTGCTTACCGGAGCCGGTCGCTACGGGGGCCGTGAAGAGCACGGAATCCCCCTGCTTATACCAGAGCCGTCGATCGGTGATCGAAATCACGAGGTACGGCGCGTCGGCCGGGAGCAGTGCGGCCGTGCTCCCCGACAGGACCGCGCGGAGGCTGTCGCTCCCCATCCCCGCCTCAAGGACCACCTGTTCGACGCGCTCGGCGTTGTCGTTGTACACCAGACGCGCCACATCGCGGGCGAACCGGAGACGCACCGTCTGGTAGCCGGTCCAGAGCGTCAGTGCCATCGCCACAAGGGTCGCCAGCATGAGCGCTAGCGGCACCCGCGAGGCGGCGCGCGGTGAGCGATGCGTGGGCATGCGTGAGGTCGGCATCAGTAGAAATACACGCGCGTGCCGCGGCGGAGATTCTCACGAATGGCACGCAGTTCACGGAGGCTCATCCGGATGGTGCCGGGTGCGACATACATGGAGTCCGCGAGTGGTCCATGTGACGGGAGCGTGTACAGCAGCGTGCCCCCGGTCGTCATGATCGCGAGCGACCCAACCCATCCTGTGTCGGATCGAACACGGGGAACGGGGAGCCCCCGATCGGCCCACACCCACGCGGGGAGATTGACCGTGTCGCCTGGTGCGATGAGGCGTTCAATCGTCCGCACCCCGCGGGGGACCACTACCCGCAGCGTATCAGGCAGCGTCCCAACGCGCCGTTCCGGGCCCACCTCGATCGGAATCTGCCGCAGTCGGGCCTGGCCCCGATCGAGCGCGAGATACCCGGAATCCGTGTTGACGGCGAGGTGGAGCGCCGCATCGCCTTGCCCCTGCCGTCGGAGCAGCTCCAGCATGAGTCGAGCCCGCTCCGCGTCGGCTGCCAGGATGGCGTCCGCCCGTTGGCGCTCGAGCTCGGTCATCCCGGCGCGCAGGCGCATCGTCTCGTCGCGATAGCGCTCCTGTCGCCAGAGGAGCACGCCATCGAACAGGAGCAGCAGGCCCAGCAGGATCGCCCACGACAGCGGGCGTCGATGAATGCGCATCGGGGATCGCCATTCCCTTGTAGATTCCACCACGACCGACGCCTCCCAGACAGCCCCGCCGGCGGGGCTCACACGGCGTCCGTACCGAAGCATACCCCGGAATCCGATGTCTGCTCGTCCCCCAATTACTCGACCTGCGCGCGCCGTTGCCCTCATCATCCTCGATGGGTGGGGCTACCGTGAGGCGTGTGAGGCCAATGCGATCTGTCAGGCCACGACGCCGCATTGGGATCGTATCTGGTCGCACCCGTCGCGCACGCTGCTGACCGCTTCAGGGCGCGCGGTCGGACTCCCCGACGGGCAGATGGGGAACAGCGAAGTCGGGCATCTCAACCTCGGCGCCGGCCGGGTCGTGATGCAGGATCTCGTGCGGATCGGCGCCTCCATCGAGGACGGGAGCTTCGTCCGCAATGCCGCCTTGACCGCCGCGTGTGCGCATGTGAAGCGCACCGGCGGCACGTTGCATCTGGTGGGGCTCATCGGTGATGGTGGGGTCCATGCGACCGACGCGCATCTGCTGGCATTGGTGGAGCTGGCGGCCCACGAGCAGGTCCCGCGGACCGTCGTGCATGCAATGCTCGATGGACGCGACACGCCCCCGTCGAGCGGGATGGGCTATCTGCGTGGCGTGCTCTCCGCCATCGCCGGGCGTGCGCAGCTGGCCTCGGTATCGGGGCGTTATTTCGGCATGGATCGCGATACCCGCTGGGAACGCACGGCGACCTGGTATCGTGCGGCGGTACAGGGCCACGCCCCCGTGGAAACGGACGCCGTGGCGGCGCTGCAGCGGGCCTACGACCGCGGCGTCACCGACGAATTCGTCGAGCCGTGGGTCATGGCGGGTCCCGATGGCGAAGCGCTCGCGCCGATGCGCGACGGCGATGCCGTGATCTGCTTCAACTTCCGCAGCGATCGGATGCGTCAGACGCTGCGGGCGCTGGCGATGCCGGGATTCGAAGGATTCGATACGGGGACTCGCCCCGCCGTGGCCATCACCACGATGACGCGTTACGACGAAACGTTCCCGTTTCCCGTCGCGTTCGCGCCGCAGTCGATGGCGCATCTCGTCGGCGAAGTGATCGCCGATGCCGGGCTCACACAGCTACGCACGGCAGAGACGGAGAAGTATCCGCACGTGACCTTCTTCTTCAACGGCGGGCGCGATGCGCCCTTTGCCGGCGAAGATCGGCGAATGGTGCCGAGCCCCAAGGTCGCGACGTATGACCTGCAGCCGTCGATGAGCGCACCAGCAGTATGTGACATCCTCTGCGATGCCTTGGCGAACCGCACGCATGACTTCATGCTGTGCAACTTCGCCAACACCGATATGGTGGGACACACCGGGTCGCTACCGGCCGCGATCGCGGCCGTGGAAACGGTGGACGCCTGCCTCGGCCGGATCCTCGAAGCGGCGGCCATCGGAGGCGCACGCCTCATCATCACCGCCGATCATGGCAATGCCGACCTGATGGTGGACCCGGACACGGGAGAGCCGCATACGGCGCACACCACCAACCCGGTACCGCTCGTGCTCCTCGACCCCGATGGCGCCGTGCCGTTGCGCAGTGGCGGCGCGTTGTGCGACGTTGGGCCGACGGCGTTGGCGCTGCTCGGCGTACCGATGCCCCCAGAAATTACCGGTCGCGACCTGCGCGACCTGTCCGTCATTTCTCCTGCCTCTTCGTGATGCGTCCGTCGTTTCCTGCGTCCGGCGCCCTGCGCGCTACGTCCACCGCGGCTTTCCTCTGCGCGGCACTCGCCGTGGCTACCGCCGCGCCGTTGTCCGCTCAGGTCGGCCATATGCCGAATGCCAGCCCCTACGAGGACATCAAGATCGGACAGACGCTCACGCCGATGGCGGGGCGCATGATCATGGGCCGCGACCTGGCCGGTGTGGCGCCCAAATCGTCGGCGCTGGGCGCCATCCGCTATGACATCGGCGTCGGAGGACCGGCGTCGCTATTCGTGCGCTATCTCGCAGCGCCATCCACACGGAACGTCCTCAATCCGACCGCGCCCAAGGCCACGCGCGTTTTTGCCACGCCGAACGTCACCACGCATCTGCTCGACGGCGGGCTCGATATCGCATTGACAGGGCGCAAGACGTGGCATCAGCTGCTGCCGTCGCTGAATGGCGGTGTCGGCGTCGTGACCGATTTCGCGAAGGCGGATACGGGCGCCTATCAGTTCGGCACCAACTTCGCCTTCTCGTACGGCTTCAGCCTGCGCTATCTCGCGCGCCGTGGCCCGCAGCTGCGGCTCGATCTCACGAATTTCATCTGGCAATACCAGTACCCGGACCGTTACTTCGTGAAGGCGTCGGACACCACCTCCGTGCTCACCGACACGCGCAACCGCTCGTCGTGGCGCGGGAATTGGGGCGTAAGCGCCGGCGTGGCCATCCCGATCTTCCGCTGACCCGAACGACCGCGATGCCTCGCACTTCCCTCACCCGTCGCGTGACCTTCGCCGCGGCGCATCGCTATCGGCGCCCGGATTGGAACGACCAGGAAAACGCGGCGGTCTTCGGCGCGTGCGCGCATCCGCACTATCACGGCCACACCTACGTGTGCGATGTGACGGTGACGGGCCCCGTCGATGAGGAAACCGGATTTCTGGTGGACCTCGGCTTCCTCGATCAGGTCCTGCGGCGTGAGATCGTCGAGCGGTTTGATCACCGCAACATCAACATGGACGTGCCGGAGTTTGCCGATGGCAAGCTGATACCCACCGGCGAGCAGTTGACACGCTTCATCGCGGAGCGGGTGCAGAGCGCACTCGCCCACACGACGGCACGCGTGCTGCGCGTGCATCTGGCGGAAGATGCCACGCTGAGCAGCACCTACGAGGTGGACGCATGACCCGACGTCTCTTGCCGGTTGCCCTGCTGCTCCTCGCCGCCTGTCGCACCGGTGGCCGTCCGTCCACCGCTCCGGCACCAGTGACCAGCACGCGGGCAATGGTGCAGCAGACGGTCGACTCGGTGCTGCGTGCGCCGATGTGGCGCAACGCGCGCTGGGGCATCCTGATCGTGGATCCTGCCACCGGCGACACGCTGGTGAGTCACGATGCCGACCGACTGTTCATGCCGGCTTCCAACCAGAAGCTGCTGACCGGTGCGATTGCCCTGAACAGGCTTGGACCGGACTACCGCTGGCGTACACCGATCCTGCTGCAGGGAACACAGACCGGCGCCGTCTTCCGTGGGCGCGTCCTCGTGCAGGGCAGTGGCGACCCGAGTGTCAGCGATGCGATGCGTGGTGGTCGCGCGGCGTCCGCCTTCGACCCGATCGTCCAGGCGCTCCGTGCGCGTGGTATCACGCAGGTTGTTGGCAGCGTCGAACCGTTTGGCGATGCGATGCCCGGGCTCACCACCGGCTACGGGTGGGCATGGGATGATTTCGATGCGGGGTACAGCGCCGCGATCGACGAACTGTTGTACAACGAAGGCGAGTTGTATCTGCGCGTCCGCGCCGGGGCGAAGAGTGGTGACGCCGTGACGGTGGAGCGCGCGCCGACGCGTGGCTATCCCCCCGTGCGAGTGGATGCGCGGACCGTGGCCAAAGCCGCTCCCGGCAATGGGACCGCACGGCCGCCACGCGTGCAGGCCAGCTACGACAGCATCGGCCACACGGTGATCGTGAGCGGCGCGCTGGCCATCGGCGATAGTGCGCGTCTGACGATCGCCTACCGGCACCCGAATGATGCCTTCATGGCCGCCTTGCACGAAACACTGGCCGATGCCGGTGTGCAGGTGACAGCCACGGCGCTGACCGCGGTGGATACGGCCACCCGCCGTCTCGACACGCTCGTCGTCCTGGAGTCGCCACGCCTCGCCGACGTCCTCAAGCGGATGGAGAAACCGTCGCAGAATCAGATGGCGGAGCTGTTCTTCCGCACGACGGCGCTTGCTACGACGGGGAGTGGCTCGACGGACAGTGCGCAGGCGGTGGGCGCCCGCACGTTGGCCGAGTGGGGCATTGATGCGCAGGATATCGCGTACCGCGATGGCAGCGGCCTCTCGCGCCATGACTACGTGACGCCGCGCGCGGTGGTGAAGGTGCTGGAGGCGATGCGTACGTCGCCGCATGCTGCCGTGTTCCGCGAATCGCTTCCGATCGCCGGCGTGGACGGTACGATCGGCAGCCGTATGCGTGGCACACCAGCCCAGGGGAATGCCCGCGCCAAGACCGGTACGCTCGACAAGACGCGCTCGCTCTCGGGCTACGTCACCACCGCCGACGGCCGCACCGTGCTCTTCTCCCTGCTCTGCAACAACTTCACGGTGCCAAACCGCGAAGTGGAACGCGTGCAGGATCTGCTGGTGGCGATGCTAGCCTCGCGTCCCTTGGGTGGCGGCGAGGCCATTGGGGCGCGTGCCTCGGGGAGTCGGTGAGCGGGAGCGCGTTGCCGTCGTGAGTACGCCACGCGGGCTCACATTCGAGGAGGCGCGGCGCGCGATCCTGTCCACGGCGGCCGACGTCGAGCGCCGCGTTAGCGTGCGCCCGATTGAATCGGCGCTCGAGCATGCGCTGGCGGAACCGATCCAGAGCTCCATCGCGCTACCGCCATGGAACAATGCCGGCATGGACGGCTATGCCGTCCGGCGCGCCGATGTGATCGGGGCCACCGCTCAGGCGCCCGTAGTGCTGCCCGTGATCGCGACGAGCATGGCGGGGGCTGATGTGACGACCCTGCCGGTCGTACGACCCGGTACGTCCGTGCGCATCATGACCGGTGCGCCGATGCCTCCAGAGGCCGACGCCGTCATCCGCATCGAAGACACCGATGGCGGAAGCGCCGATGGCGGAAGCGCCGATGGCGGAAGCGCCAATGGCGGAAGCACGCAGGTCACCATCACCGACGCGCGCGACGCCATAGGACGCGGGAACGTACGACCACGCGGCGAAGACGTTGCAGAAGGCGCGCAACTTTTCGCCGCAGGAACCACGATACGCGCGGCGCATCTGGGCGTGCTGGCATCGATCGGCTGTGCCACGGTCCGCGTATTCGAACGGCCGCGCGTCACGATCCTGTCGAGTGGCGACGAGCTGGTCCTCCTCGACCGCTTTCATGAGGTCGCCGCAGGGAAGCGGATCATCGCCTCCAGCAGTTACGCGCTCCCTCCGCTCCTGCGGAGCGCGGGCGCCGACGTGACCGTCGCGCCGATTGCCGAGGACTCGTTGGCCGGGATGACGGCCGCTGTTGCCGCTGCGCTCGAACGCGGCTGTGACCTGCTGGTGACCACGGGCGGCATCTCCGTCGGTGCGCACGACTTCACCCGCGACGCTATCGACGCCAACGGTGGCGTGCAGACATTCTGGCGCGCGAAAATCCGCCCCGGTGGCCCGGTCGGCACGGGGCGCATCGCCACCGTGCCATGGATCGGCCTTCCGGGCAATCCAGTCTCCACGCTGGTCACCGCGACGCTCTTCGCGTGGCCGCTCATCCGCGCCCTCGGCGGACACGCCCGCGTGCTGCCTACCGCGTTACCCGTGCGCATGATGGACCGCGCCGAAACGCCGGCCCCCCTCTCGTATTTCCTGCGGGTCGCGTTGTCCACGGGAGACGATGGAACGCTTGAAGCGCGCCTTGCCGGTGCGCAGGGATCCAATCTGCTCAGCACCATGGCGCACACCGACGCGTTGCTGCAGATCCCGGCGGATTGTGACACGGTCACGCCCGGGATGCTGCTGCCTGCGATCCTGCTCCCTGAGGCTCCGCTGTTGATGGCGCCGGATACGGCAGCGGTTCGAGCATGAGCGCCGAGACTCCGGCGTCCCCCTACGAGCACGTGCATGGCGCGGCACTGCTCGAGGCGCTGCAGGCACGCTTCACGACCGCGACCGACACGCTGCGTATCGGTCACGGATTGCGTGCGCGCGACATCATCCTGACGAAGCCGGCCAACGCCGATCACCTGATCAGCGAGGCCGACTACGTGATGGACGAGCGGCTACCGTACTGGGCCGACCTCTGGCCCTCCGCGCGCGTGCTCGCCGATGTCCTCGCTGGTGAACCGGGAACCGGACGCACGCTCCTGGAAATGGGGTGTGGGCTCGGCCTCGACACCATGGCCGCCATGCACGCCGGTTTCGCCGTTACGGCGACGGACTATTACGACGAGGCGCGCCACATGGCGCGGTACAATGCGTCAGTGAACCTCGGACGAGAGCCGGCCACTCGGATGGTGAACTGGCGCCAATGGCCCGATGATCTCGGCACCTTCGACGTGGTCATCGCCGCCGACGTGCTCTACGAAAAGGAGTACGCGACGCTGGTGGGGCAGTGTCTCGCGCGAGCCCTCTCACCGAATGGCGAAGCGATACTCGCCGATCCCGGCCGGCTGGCCCTTCCCGCCTTTCGCGAGCAGTTGCCAGCCACCGGGCTGCACATCGCCTCCACGGAGCGCATCCCCTTCGAGGAAGGCCCCGTGAAGCAGGAAGTTCAGATTATGCGGATTCGCTGGCGCTGACCGCGACCGCGAGTCGCGACGCCACCACTTCCGACACGTCGAGTACCGGCACGTCCTTGCCGGCCCCCGTCACGCCATCGTTGATCATCGTCATGCAGAACGGGCACGCCACGGCGATCTGATCGGCGCCCGTCGCGAGCAGTTCCTCGCTGCGTTCGACGTTCACACGCTTGCCGACGTTCTCTTCCATCCACATGCGGCCACCACCGGCGCCGCAGCACATGCCGCGACTCTTCGTGCGCGCGGGTTCGACCAGCTCCACGATCGGCAGCGCCTTCTTCAGCGTGTTGCGCGGCGCGTCATAGATCTCGTTGTAGCGGCCGAGATAGCACGAGTCATGATACGCGATCTTGAGCCGCTGCCCATGCTCCGTATCCAGCGGCACGCGCCCGTCGGCGAGCAGCCGCTCGATATACTCGGTGTGATGGATAACCTCGTAGTGCCCACCGAGATCGGGGAATTCCTTCCCCATCTGGTGGAAGCAGTGCGGACAGAAGGTCACGATCGTCTTGATGGCGTAGCCATCGAGCGTCTCGATCACCCCCTTGGCGAGCATCTGGTACAGATACTCGTTCCCCATCCGACGCGCCGGGTCGCCATGGCAGCTTTCCTCCTGCCCGAGGATGGCGAACTTCACGTTGGCCGCCTGCAGGATGCGCGCAAACGCCACCGTGATCTTCTTCGCGCGGTCGTCGAACGACCCCATACACCCGACCCAGAACAGGATATCGGGCTTCTCACCAGCCGCCGCCATTTCGGCCATCGTCGGGATATTCATCCCCTCGGTCCACTGCTCACGATCAGCCGCGCTGAACGCCCACGGGCTGCTGTTCCGCTCGAGGCTCGTGAGCGCCGGCTGCAGCTCCTCGGGGAACCGCGACTCCATCAGCATGAGATCGCGTCGCAGCTCATTGATGATATCGAGCTGGTCGATGCTCACCGGGCACTCCTGCACGCAGGCGCGGCAGCTCGTGCACGCCCACAGCTCTTCCTCGGTGATCCAGTCATCGAGGAGCTTCTTGTCGAGAACCGCCTGCTGCTCGGCCGTCGCCGTTCCACCGCCCAGTGCGATGGCATCCAGCGTCGTAGCCTTCTCGGTGAGACGCGCCCGCGTCTTCACCACGATCATGCGCGGCGAGAGCGCCTTACCGGTGATGTTTGCCGGACATGCATCGGTACACCGCCCGCACTCGGTGCAGGAATAGCCGTCAAGCAGGTTCTTCCAGGTCAGGTGCTCGATGTCGGACGCGCCGAACTGCTCGGCGTTCTCCGCCTCGAGATCCATCGGACGCATGGCGCCGACGCGACCGGGGCCACTGGTATTCGAGAACCAGACGTTGATCAGCGACGTCAGGACGTGCAGGTGCTTCGACTTCGGCAGGTGATTCAGGAACCACAGAATCAGCACGGCATGGAGCCACCAGGTCGCGCGCGCCATCGTGTGCGCCGTCTCGACCGACATGCCACCAAAGAGCGGCAGCAGCATGGCCGTGATGACACGCCCACTGGTGTCGGCGCCCGGCTGCTTCGCATCGCCCACAAACACGAGCAGCAGCGTGATCATCAGCGTCGCGATGACGCTCAAGATCAGGACTGCATCGCCACCATGCACCGGATCGACATGGAACCGCTTCGGCCGGATCACCAGGCGGCGGTACAGCAGGTACCCGACCGGAAAGAGCACGAAGACCGCAAAGATCTCCTGCGAAAACACGTAGGGGATATACAGCAGCCGCGGCAGGATCACGTCCCACGTGAACGGCGTATACAGCCCCTGAATCATGATTTCGACGGTGCCAAGTCCGAGCACCATGAAGCCCCAGAACACCAGGGCGTGCATCATGCCGCCGAGCGGATCCCGCAGGATCTTGCTCTGGCCGATGCCGATCAGGAGGAAGTTGCGGGTGCGCACGTCCGGATGGTCGGTGCGCACTTCGGGCTTGGCGAGTTCAAGCCACCTCACCAGTTGCCGGGCACTGCGGGCAAAGAACCCGAGTGCCACGGCAAGGATGGCAGCGAACAGCAGATTCGACAGCGTCATGTCGTCCGGGAACGCGTGTGGAACACGCGCAGGGAGCGTCAGCCCTGCGCCTTGGCCTGCTTCACTGCTTCGGTGAGTGCCGGCATGACCTCGAAGACATCACCGACGATACCGTAGTCGGCCACCTTGAAGATCGGGGCGTCCTTGTCCTTGTTGATCGCCACGATCGTCTTGGAGGTCCGCATGCCGGCCAGATGCTGAATCGCGCCGGAAATGCCGACGGCGATATACAGATTCGGGCTGACGTTACGCCCGGTCTGACCGATCTGGTCCGAGTGCGGGCGCCACCCTTCATCGGTCACCGCGCGCGTGGCCCCAACGGCGGCGTTACCGAACGCATCCGCGAGGTCCTCGCACAGCTTGAAGTGCTCGGCGGCCTTGAGCCCACGGCCACCAGCAACGATCACCGGCGCGTCATTGAGATCGATCTTCCCCGTGTTCCCCTGCTTGAGCTCGACCACCTTCACGCGGGATGCGGACGGATCCACAGCCGACGTGATGGCTTCCGTGCTCACCGACTTCGGATTGGGCGCCGGCTGGAACGCCGCCGGACGCACCGAAAGCACGGCCGGCGAACCGGCAAGGCTCAGCGTCGCGATCGTCTTGCCGTTCATGTTGAAGTGTTGCCCAACAACGGTGCCGCCTTCGACCGTGAATCCCGTCAGGTCGGGGGCGAGCCCCACACCGAGGCGCGCGGCCACGCGAGGCGAGAGATCGCGCCCCTGCGCCGTGGCGCTGAACACCGCATAGGCATACCCGCTGCCCACGCGCTGCGCGATGGTCGCCGTGAGCGCTTCCGGGTTGTAGTGCGCGAAGCCCGCATGCTCGAGCACCAGCACCTGATCGGCGCCATGCGCGGCCAGCGCCTCCGCGTGCGCGGCCGTATTGGTCGCACCAGCCACCAGCGCGTGCACCTGACCGCCACCGGAGAGGTCGGCCAGCTGACGCGCGGCCGTGACGGCCTCGAGAGCGACCTTGCGCAGTTCACCACCGCGCGTTTCCGCAAATACCAGTACGTTGGCCATGATCAGAGCACCTTCGCTTCAGTCTGGAGGAGTCGGACCAGCTCAGGGACGGCCGCGGCACTGTCGCCGAGGATCCGTCCGGCGGCGCGCTCGGGAGGCAGCGCCATCTTCGTTACCGACACCTTCGCATCGCCAAGCTGCGCCGGCTTCACATCAAGCGGCTTCTTCTTGGCGGCCATGATCCCCTTGAGCGACGGGAGCCGCTCCTTGTTCAACCCGTCGTCGATCGTGAGGACGGCGGGGAGCGGGAATTCCATCACTTCGCTCGCGCCTTCGAGCGCCCGCTCGGCGCGCCCCGTACCGCCGGTGATATCAAGGCAGAAGACATTGGTCACGCACGGCAGGTCGAGCAGCTCGGCGACCATGGGTCCCGTCATCTGATTCATCGAGTCGATCGCGATCCGACCGAACAGAATCAGGTCGTAGCCGCCCTCTTTGAGCTCGGCAGCCAGTGCCCGGGCGATCGCCAAGCCGTCTGCCGGCACCGTCGCGGCCTGGAGCAGCACGCCGCGATCAGCACCCATCGCGAGCGCCTTGCGAATCTGTTCTTGCGCGGTGTCAGGGCCGAGGGAGATGGCGACCACCTCCCCTACGTTGCCGTTCTTTTCCTTCAACTGCAGGCCGGCTTCGATGGCCCACAGGTCGAAATCGTTCACGTCGTACTTGAGCCCCGCCTCGTCCACGCGCGTGCCATCAGCCGCGATCGCGAACTTGGTTTCCATGACGGGGACGCGCTTGATGCACACGGCGATCTTCACCGCGGTCGCTCCGTTTCGAGAGTCAGAAGAAGGAATCTACCGAGGGGAAGCTAGAGGCCGGTCTCGGTCGGAGCAATGCGACGCGGACGTCACGTTTGAACCCTTAATGCCAACGGGCGGGACGCTCCGAAGAGCTGTCCCGCCCGTTGGTACCAGCTTCGTGGCGCCCCGCCCCGGGTTCGGAGCCCGGCGCCCCGATTTTATCCCATGTTCGGGTTCGCCAGCCGCTCGACGTCCGGCAACGGCCAGCAAAGCTGATTGCCGTAGAAGCCGCCCTTCGGGTATGCCGTCCCGGTCGCGGGGCTCAGCGTGACGTTGAACCGCTTCACGTCGAACCACCGGTTCCCCTGCAGGAACAGTTCACGCCGGCGCTCTTCCGCAACGGTCTGGGTGAAGGCCGTCGCTTCGGCCGCCGAAAGCGCTGGCAGCGCCACCCCCGTGCGTGCCCGGAGGGCGTTCAGGAGCGCCACCCCTTCGGCGCCACCGCGGGCCTCGGCCAGAATCAGCTGGGCCTCGACCCCCGACGCGATCGGATACGACGCCGTGAGGCTGGTGAACTTGTTCTGCGTCCAGATCTGGTTGACCTGATCCGCCGCAAGGCGGTTCTGGTTGGTGACACTCACACGGGGATCATTCAGCGTGCGATATGCCGTGCCGACGGTCACGGAGAACGACTGGTTGTTCTGCTGGAAGACCCGGTTGTTCCGCCGGCCGACCGTCGCATCAGACGTCGCGTTGAAAACGAACGATACGGGCACACGCGCCGCATCGGCCGCCGCACCCGTCCGGTCCCCCTTGTTGATGCGGGCTCGGGCACGTCCGACATACGCCAGATTCAGCAATGTCGGATCGTTGATGGCCGTAGCGGCAGTGATCGCCTTGTTGAAGCGCACTTCAGCCGAATCGAACAGCTGCGCCGACGTGAGGACCTTCCCCACGTTGATCGTCCCTTCGCAGAACCCTTCGCCCAGCAGGATCAGGCTGAAACCGGCCATCGCCGCATTGGTCGCAATGAGGCGTTGCCGGTTCGGTACCTGTGCGTCGGTCCACTCCTCCAGCTTGGCCACGGCCTGATCATTGGTGTACCGCGCGGTGTTGATCGGCGTATAGACCCCGATCCCCTCGCACCCCGCCGTGCTGTACTGCGCATCGACCGCTTCCACGTTGCGCCGATCGTAGTTCCAACGCGCCGCCGTTTGCGTCGCGTCGAACAGTTCCCCGGCAGCCATGCCGCTCGCGACGGCGTACCCACCGAGTGCGCATTCGTAGTCGGCGACGGCACTGGCCGAAATCAGGGCGGCATTCGCCGGTACGAGGTAGGAGCTCTCCGCCAAACGACTCGGCGTTTGTACGGTGAGCAACCGATCGAAATTGCTGCAGGCTGCGGTCGCACCGAGGGCGATCACCGCGGCCACGGACTTCATCTGATGGATCCGCATGGTGGTCAGAAGTTGAAGTTGACGGTGGTCACGAACTGACGCAGCTGCGGCAGCACGTTCTGCTCCCACTGGCCGAAGGCACCACCACGGGTCCCGCCGTTGAACGATGCCTCCGGTTCGATACCCGGGAAATTCGTCCAGAGTCCGAGATTACGGCCGGCCACCGTGATCGATGCGCGGCTGGCACCGACCTTCTTCGCGAAGCGATCCGGCAGCGTGTAGGTCGCCGCCAGTTCACGGAAGCGCGTGAAGCTCGCGTCGTGGATCAGATGGTACGTATACGCTGTGCCACCCTGCACGGCGGCCAACAACGTCTTGTCCTGCACTTCGTCCGGATAGTACAGCTCGCGGCACAACACGAAGGCACCGCAGCGCACGCGGTAGTTGCCATCGAGCTTCTTGTATCCGCCACGCCAGTCGACAAAGGCGTTCACACGCAGGTTCTTGAAGAGCGTGAGTCCCGCGGAGAAGGAGCCTTCCGTCGTCGGCACGCTGTTGCCGAGGAACACACGGGGAGCGGACGCACAGGCGACCATGCCGCCCTTGCCATCATCGCACATCACGTTCGTCGTGCGCTTGGTGGTCGGGTCATAATCCGCCTTGACGATACGGCGATCCCACCACGCGCCCGGCGCATAACCGACGACGTGCTGAATATTGCTCGACAGCGAGACAACCTGATTCCCGCCGAGGGACGCGATGTTGTACTCGTTGATGCTGCCGCTCAGCGTGAGATCGAGTGCCACATTCTCGCGACGGATCGGCGTCGTACGGATGAGCCACTCGAGCCCGTTGCGATCGACCTGCCCGGCGTTGAACAGCTGCAAGCCCGGGAACCCATTCGACGGCGGCGCCTGACGCGACAGGATCGCGTCCTTCGTCGTCCCGTCGAAGTAGGTCACTTCCATTCCCACCCGATCGTTCCACAAGCCGGCGTCGAATCCGAGCTCCAGTTCGGAGCTGCGCTCAGGGCCGAGGTCCGGGTTACCGGCCGACGTGGGGGTAAGGAAACCACCCGCCGCCGAATAGGTGCGGATGGCGTCAAATGCCCCAGGCTGCAGACCGCTGGCCCCGTAGGCCGAACGCAGACGCAGCGAGTTGATCGCGGAGGGGAGCCGCAGCGCCGGCTCCTCGCTCAGCACCCATGAGGCACTCAGCTTCGGATACGTCACCGCATCGAAGTTGGTCCCGAACGCCGAATTATCGTCGGTGCGAATGGCACCCGTGAGGAACAGCCGATCATTCCACACGAACTGCTGTTGAATGAAGGCACCGACCGTGTTGTTCTGGAACACTTCGTCAGCGCCGACATTCCGAATCGCGGCCGAAGAAATGGACGTGAGGCCGGCCGCCGGGAACGTCGTCCCGGAGATCGCACGGAATCGCGACTGGCGCAGGTAGATCTGCCCGCCAGCGGAAGTCACGCTGCGCAGCCCCGACGTCAGCTTGAACTCGGCGTTCGCCAAATAGTCGTACGACGTGAGGGTGACATCGCGCGTAGAGGCCGAGATGGCACCGGCCGTCGGAAGACCGGCACCGGCAAAGGCCGCATA
>Ga0315902_10003887_pt1 | contig 22007 bp, 17 predicted proteins | sample LakEriMetagenome_9_FD_203523 | JGI IMG/M metagenome (GOLD analysis project Ga0315902, IMG submission 203523) | Freshwater fungal communities from buoy surface, Lake Erie, Ohio, United States - Buoy 12 MA117 | ecosystem: Environmental > Aquatic > Freshwater > Lake > Lake biofilm | place: USA... | reverse complement strand
CGAGGCCGGCCGCTGGGTCGAGGCCGCGATGGCGATCAAGGCGGCAGCCGGCAGTCGGGCGGCGGTCGCCGAGGAGACCGCGACCGGCCCGATCGGCACGCTGCGGCTCTTGCTGATCACGGCCCGGACCCAGCGTGAGATCGCCCGCGCCGGCCTGCCGCGGCCGGCCCGTCCGCCGCGGATCCTCCATCCGGCCGCGGGCGCGGCGGGACCCGAGTCGTTCGTCGGCGTCGAGGTGCTTCCCGAGCCGCGGCTCTGGGATGGAGTCGTGTTTCGCGATCACGTCGCCATGGTGCGGTGCGTGAATCCCGGCGGGATCGAGGCCTTCCTGCAGTCCTGGAAGGAGGACGCCCGGGAGCGGCCGCGGCAGGGGGGCGTGGCGGCCGTTCTCGGCGCGGGCAACGTCACGGGCCTCGCCGCCGCCGACGCCATCGCACAGATCTTCCAGCACGGCCGGTCCGTGCTGCTCAAACTGCACCCGCTGCACGCCCCGCTCGCGCCCGTCCTGGCGGCCGCGCTCGCACCGCTCGTTGCCGCCGACCTCTTGGCGATCGTCTGCGGCGGCGTGGACCTGGCCCGGGAAGCCGTTGCCGCGCCGCAGGTCACGCACGTTCACCTCACGGGCGGGCAGGGGGCCTTCGACACGCTCGTCTGGGGCGGCAGCGGGCCCCGCGCCGCCGGCGCCCGTCCCGTCCTCGACAAGCCGATCACCTGCGAACTGGGAAACGTCACGCCCTGGATCGTGGTGCCGGGCCGCTACACGCCGGCGCAGCTGCGATACCAGGCCGACGCCGTGGCCGCTTCGATCGCCAACAACACGTCGTTCAACTGCATCGCCACGAAGTGCGTGGTCACCGGCCGTGCGTGGGACCAGCGGGAGGAGTTTCTCGGGCTCGTGCGGCGGCGGCTTGACGGGCTGCCACCGCGGCCGGCGTGGTATCCGGGGTCGGCCGCGGCCTGGGAGATGGTCACCGGCACCGCCGCCCCCGGCGACGGCACGCTGCCGTGGACGTTTCGCACCGGTGTCGATCCGGCCCGCGAGCCGCGCTGGCTGGAGCGGGAGTGGTTCGTTCCCGTCGCGGTCGAAGTGCCGCTCGATGCCGATTCGCTCGACGCATTCTGCGGCCGGGCCGCCGCCTTCGTGCGCTCGCTGCCGGGGAGTCTGGCGGCGAGCGTCACCGCTCCCGCCGGCCTCGCGGCGCACGACGAGCGTCGCGTGGCAGCGCTTGTCGAGCATCTCGAATACGGCGTCGTGGCCCGCAACACCTGGTCGGCGCTCGCCTATTCCTTCGCCAGCGTGCCCTGGGGCGGGTATCCCGGGGCGACGCTCGCCGATCCCGGCAGCGGCATCGGCCGCGTGCACGACCCGCTGCTCCTGCCGCTGGTGCACAACACGCTCGTGGAAGCGCCGCTGGCCAGTTGGCCCACCCCGGCGTGGCTGCCCTGGCATCCGCGTGGCGATCGATTGGCCCGCGGGCTCGTGGACACCTACGCCGCGATCGCGCGGGGCTGGACCGGGGCCATGCGGTTCGCCGCGATGCTCCCGGACGTCCTGGCGGGCTGACCGTCAGCGGCCGCGTTTCGACGCGGGCCGGCCGCGGCTGGCGGGGCCGGGCGCGGGCTGCGCCGGCTGTTCGCTGAACTTCTCCGCCTGGCCGGTGAGTTCGTAGAGAAACCGGCTCGGCTTCGAGGGCTTGCTCTTGCCCCACTTGGATCGCGTCAGGCACAGCGAGAGCACGAGCCGCCGCTTGGCCCGCGTCACGCCCACGTAGCACAGCCGCCGCTCCTCGTCGAGCGCCTGCAGGCCGTCGTCGATCGACCGGCGATGCGGCAGCAGGCCCTCCTCCATGCCCACCATCCACACGCAGTCGAACTCCAACCCCTTGGCGGCGTGGAGCGTCATCAGCCGCACCGCGCCCGTTTTGGGCTTGTCGTCCTGAAAGCGATTTTCCTCCTCGACCTGGAGCACGAAGTCGTCGAGGAAGCCACGGATGATCGCGGCCAGTTCCTTGCCGGCCCCGTGGGCCCGCTCGTGCTGGTCGAGTGCATTGGCCACTTCCTCGCAGCAGTCCCACCGCTGCAGGGCCTCGTTCGGATCCTCCTCGTATTCCTTGCCGAGGTGCTGCTGGTAGCCGGCCGCAGTGAGCAGGCCGCGGAGGACCGCTCCGGCCCGCGTCTGCCCGGGCTCGACCGGCGGCGCCGCGTTCCGCAGGGCCATCAGCCGCTCCAAGGCCGCCACGCCCCCCGCCGCCGCCGCCGAGAGCGTTCCGGCGTCGCGGGTGGCCCGAAGCTCGTGCCACATGCTGTGGCCTTGCTCCTGGGCGCGGCCGCGGGCCGCCTGCAGGGCCTGCGCGGAGAGCCCGCGCGGGGGCACGTTGGCGATCCGCGACAGCGCGAGGTCGTCGTCGGGGTCGACGAGCACCCGCAGGAACGCCATCACGTCCTTGACCTCGCGGCGGTCGAAGAAAGAGCGGCTGCCGACGAGTTCGTACGGAATCTGCCGCCGCCGCAGTTCCTGCTCGAAAGTCCGGGTCTGCTCGCCGGTGCGGACGAGGATCACGGCCTCGGTCGGGTCCACCCGGCCCTCCCGCAGCAGGCTCTCCAGGTCGCCCACCACGCGCCGCGACTCGTCGATCTCGTCCTGGGCCTGGAGCACGGCCGGCGGCACGCCGGGCGGGAGGTTGGCGACGAGCGTCTTGCCGTGCCGCCGCGAGTTCCGTTCGATGAGGAGGTTCGCCGCGCGGATGATCTCGGGCGTGGAGCGGTAGTTCTCCTCGAGCTTCACGACCCGCGCGCCCGGCCAGCGGCGGGCGAAGTCGAGGATGTGCGACACCTCCGCGCCCCGCCAGGAATAGATCGACTGGTCGTCGTCCCCCACCACGCACAGGCTCTTGTGGTCGCGGGCAAGGGCCGTGAGGATCCGCTCCTGGATGGCGCTGGTGTCCTGATACTCGTCGATCAGCAGGTGGTCGAACCGCCCGGCCTCGTCGCGGCGGGCCTGTTCGTCGGTCGAGAACAGCTCGTCCACGAGCAGGAGCAGGTCGTCGAAGTCCACGGCCCCGGCGGTCCGCATCGCGGTCTGGTAGCGGCGGTAGCCGGCGGCGGCGAGCGTCCACGAGTCGTCGGCGTCGCCGGAGACGGTGTCGAGCGCGCCGTCGGGGCGGATCGCGCGGCTCTTCCAGCGGCTGATCCGATCGAGCAGGTCGCCGGGGCGGAGGACGGTGTCGGGCACCCGCAGTTCCTTGAGCGCGGTCCGCGCGGCCGCCTCCTGCTCGCCCCGGTCCACGATCGCGAACCGCTCCGGCAGGCCGAGTTTCGCGGCGTGCCGCCGCAGGATCCGCACGCAAAGCGAATGGATCGTGGAGATCTCCGGCTTCTCGTCGAGCGTGCGGCCGAGCTGGGCCGTGGCCCGGGCGAGCATCTCCCGGGCCGCCTTGTTGGTGAACGTGACGGCGAGGATCCGCGACGGCCGCGCGCCCTTGCGGACGAGGTGGGCGATCCGCGTGATCACCACCCGCGTCTTGCCGGTCCCCGCGCCGGCGAGCACGAGCAGCGGGCCGGGGGACGCGAGCACGGCCTCCGCCTGGGCGGCGTTGAGGCCCGGCACGCCGGTGCGAACCGGCGGGCGTTGGGGGGCGGGCGGGGGCGTCTCGGCGGCGGGCGCGGTCATGGCGGCCGAATGTAGCACACGCGCCGTCACGCGGGAGCGTTCGGGGCGCGGATCGCCTTGACGCCCCGCGTGCGGAAGTCTCTATTTTGCGGCTCGCGCACAGGAGGTGGCAGGTATGGACACGGAACGGCGGCACGAACTCGAGGACAACGACCTGGCGGGCACTACGCTGGAGCTCGTGGACAGGATCCGGCCGCACCTGCGAACGATCCTCACCGGCATCGCCCTGGCGTTCGCGGGCCTCGGCGCCTGGACGGTGATCTCCTCGCAGCAGTCGGCCGCCAAGGCCCGCAGCTGGGAGGAATGCATCGCAGCGCTTTCGAGTAGCGACGGCGAGCGGCTCACGGCCGTGACGCGGCAGCATCCCGACACCCCCGCGGCGGGCTGGGCCCAGCTCGTGCTGGCCGATTCCGCGCTCGCCCAGGGATGTGACCTGCTGTTCGCCGACCGGACGCGCGGCATGGAGCGTCTCGAGGACGCTGTCGGACGGTATCGACAACTGCTCGCCGCGCGGCCGACCGGCATGCTCGCGGAGCGGACCGTGTTCGGTCTCGCCAAGGCGAACGAGGCGATCGGCAACCTCGACGAGGCCCGTCAGGGCTACGAGGCGGTGATCGCCGACCATCCGGGCAGCGCGGCAGCCAGCCTCGCCGCGTCCCGCGTGGCCGCTGTTTCCCGACAAGCGACGCGGCAGTGGTACGATTGGTTCGCGGCCCAGAAGCCGGCCCCTCCCGCGGCTCCCGCGGAAGGCGACAAGGCCGCGACCCCCGATGCCCCGCCCCCCGATGCAGCCCCCGCAGCCGATGCCGCCGAGCCCGCCGCCCCAGCGGCCGGCAAGTGATCCGCACGAGCCCGTCGCGAACGCGGCTGCGGATGCCGCTCCTGGCACGGAACTCTGCCTGACCGTCGATTCCGAAGCGGCCGGTTCGCGAGTGGACGTGTTCCTCGCCCGCGCGTTTCCCGACCGCAGCCGGTCGTTCCTCGCCCGCGCGATCGAGAAGGGCGCCGTCCGCGTGGATGGTCTCACCGCCCGGGCTGCCGTCAAGTTGAAGGTGGGGAGCGTCGTGCGCTTCGTCGTGCCCGAGCCGCCGCGGGCCGGTCCGGAGGCGGAGGAAATCCCGCTCGAGTTTCTCCATCTCGACGACTGGCTCGCGGTGGTGAACAAGCCGGCCGGGATGGTCGTGCATCCGGCCAAGGGCAACTGGAAGGGCACGCTCGCCGGCGCGCTCAAGTGGCACCTGGAGCGGTCCGGCGGCGGCCTCTCGCAGGCGGGCGGTCCCACGCGGCCGGGCATCGTGCATCGCCTCGACCGCGACACCAGCGGCGTGATCGTCGTCGCCCGCACCGAGGAGGTGCACCACGCGCTCGCCAAGCAGTTCGAGCGGCGTTCTGTCGAGAAAACCTACCTGACGATCACGCAGGGCCAGCCGCAGTTCGACCGCGACGAGATCAGCCTCCCGATCGGCATCCATCCCTACCAGCGCGAGAAGATGGCGGTCCGCCGCGACCATGCCACGAGTCGCGACGCGGTGACGCGGTTCGAGGTGCTGGAGCGGTTTCGCGGGGCGGCGCTGGTGCGGGTGACGCCGAAGACGGGCCGCACCCACCAGATCCGCGTGCACATGGCCGCGATCGGCTGCCCCGTCCTCTGCGACGGACTGTATAGCGGACGCACGGTCATCGAGGCGGGCTTCCTGGGGCTCTCGCCGGGGCACCCGCTGGCGGGCGAACCGCTGCTTGCGCGGCAGGCGTTGCACGCGGCCCGGCTCGTGCTCGACCATCCGGCCTCCGGCGCGCGAACGGAGTTCGCCGCGGAGTTGCCGGCCGACATGGCCCGCACGCTCGCCGCGTTGCGGGCGCTGTAGCGGCGGTCTCTGACCGCCGATGTTCGGGAGACGGTGACGGTGTCAGGCACGACGGTCGGAGACCGCCGCTACAGAAGGCGTTTCGTGCCGATCAGGACGCTTCCTGATCGAAGAGCAGCAGGGCGCGGGGGAGCGTGGAGTCGAGCACCCGGGCGACGGCGATCACGAAGCCCGCGGCGCCGTCCCGCCAGCCGCCCGAGCCGATGTAGCTGCCGCAGAAAGCCGCCGCGCCACGGACGGGCAGCGACCAGATCGCGGGCCGCTGCCCCTTGCGACGCATCACCTCCGCCTTGAGGGGCGCGTAGCGGAGCGAGCGGGAAATGACGTCCGGCAGGCCGGCGTAGCTGGAGTGGAGGATCGATCCCGGCAGCAGGAGCGGCGGCCGCGAGGATTCGACCTCCTCATGCACCGCCAGCGGCTTGAAGGCCGCGGTCGTGCGGTTGAACAGCCGCAGCACGCGGTCCCGCCCCCATGGGCCGTGGTGAATCTCGCGGCGGCCGATGAACGTGCGCCGGCGCAGCTGCCAGCAGGCGGATGGGTCGGTGAAATCGAGGCCCCCGATCGCCCGGCGGGCCTCGTCGTCGAGCACCTCGTCGGCGTCGAGCGACAGGATCCAGTCGTGCTGGGCGAGTTCCACGGCCCGCCGCTTCTGCGGGCCGTAACCGAGGAAATCCTGGCGTTCGAACCGCGCGCCCGCCTGCCGCGCGATCGCTTCGGTGCCGTCGGTGGAGCCCGAGTCGAGCACGAGCCGCTCGGCGCAGAAATCGCAGGCCGCGAGCACCGCCGCCAGGTGACGCTCGGCGTCGCGGGTGATGATGACCGCCGAAATCGGCAGCGAGGTCGGAGGCGGGGCGGAGCCGGTCATGAGGCGGCGTCACTCGCGGGGCCGGGCGCCAGGCCCGTCGCCGCATCCCCGGTCTCCGCCGCGGCGAACCGCGCCGGAAACTCCATCGAGAACGTGCTCCCCGCGCCCTCGCGGCTCGTGGCGTGGATGTCGCCCCCATGCTCGCGGAGGATCTTGCGGCTCACCGCCAGGCCCAGGCCGGTGCCCCGCGCCCCCTTCGTCGACACGAAGACGTTGAAGATGCGGTCCAGTGTCTCGGCCGACATGCCGGCGCCGTTGTCGGTGACGGTGATCCGTGCCAGGCCGCTCTCCCGTTCGACGCGGGCCTCGATCGAGATCACCGGATCCGGGCGCCCCTCGACCGCGTCGAGGGCGTTGGTGACCACGTTGAGCACGGCTCGGGAGATGCCCTCGGGGTCGAAGCACAGCGGCGGCAGGTCGGCGGGCGGCTGCCAGCGGATCGTGGCCCCGAGTTCCTCCGCCCGCTGATGCACCGTCTCCACGATGTCCGCGATCAAGGCCGTCAGGTCGCTGGGCACGGGATCGGGCTCCCGGTCCTTGCCGTAGGAGAGCATGTCCATGACCAGCGACGAGATCTTGTTTTGGTTGCGGTTGACGATGTCCCAGCCCTTGCGAACCACCGCCAGGTCGTCCCCCTCCAGCCCCATCTCCACGAGGTAGCTGCCGCCGCGGATGCCCTGGAGGATGTTCTTGATGTGGTGCGAGAGCGTGGCGATGGTCTGGCCGACCGCCGCCAGCCGCTCCGCCTGCACCATCGCCGAGTAGTAGGTCGTGTCCTCGACGGCCAAAGCCGCCTGGTGGGCGATCGCGATCATCAGCTTGAGGTGGTCGTCGCCGAAGCGGCGCCGGCCCGACTCGACCGCCTCCGCCAGCGGGGTCGTGGTATCGACGTAGATCACGCCCACGATGTCGTAGCGGCCCTGGAGCGGCACGCAGATCGCCTCACGCACGCCGGTGCGAACCACGCTGTTGCCGGACGCGAACCGGTCGTCGTCCTGGGCGTCGCTCGTCAGCACACCCTCGCGATTGGAGAGCACGTAGTCGAGAATCGTGCGGCTGATGGCCATCGACCCCGTGTCGCCCGTGCGACGGTCGCGGCGGGCCTTGGTCTCGAGCTCCTTGGTCTCGGGATCGACCAGCATGATGCAGCCCCGGTCGGCCTCGACCCACTCGAAGACCAGCTGCAGCACCCGGCCCAGCAGCTCGTCGATGTCGAGCGTGTGGCTCACCGCCAGGGACGTCCGGTACATGACCTGGACGTTGCTGCGGGCCCGGGCCAGCCAGCGGCTCTGCCCATCCTCCGGGGCCGCGAGGGCGATCGAGTCCTCCTCACGCATCGTGCGAATGATCCGCGAGCCGTCGGCGCCGGCCTCGCTCCCCACGATGTCTACCAGCCCAATCGCCTGCTCGTCGTCGTGGTCCTTCGCGTATACGAGCACCGTCCGCCCGATGCGGATCCGGTCGCCGCTGGAGAGCTCGGCCCGCTCCACCTTGCGGTCGTTGACGTACGTGCCGTTGGAGCTCTTCAGGTCCCCGAGCACCAGCGTCTCGCCCACCCGCCGGATCTCGGCGTGCCGCCGGGAGATCTCGTGGTCCTCCAGTTGGATGAAGTTCCCTGACTCCCGGCCGATCGTCACGGCCAGCGGCTGGCCCGCCAGGTCGAACCGCGCGCCCCGGTTGCGGCCTTGGATGACGAAGAGGGCGGCCACGATGCGGGGGTTCCTGGGGGTTGCGGTCGGAAAATTGTCGCACAGACACCGGTCGACTCAAAGCCGTTGCCCGCGGGCCTGACAGAGGCTCGTCGGCCCAACCCGGCTCGCGGGCGGCATGAGTTGCGTCGCTGGCGAAGGTCCGCCACGCTCCGCATCCTCACGCCGACCCGCCCGCCTGCCCCAAAGGGACGGGGCAGGAGACTCCGCGTTTCGGGAGTCGCCCATAGAATGACGGAAAGTCGTTGGTCGTGGAAGTTGTAGACGTTGCGACGATAATAATCGCTAGGAGTGAGCCGTGATTCCCCGTCGAAATTGCTCGTGGCCGCTGAGGGTGGTGGCGAGTTGTGTGGCCGCTGCCCTGAGCGTGGGCTGGGCGGTGGCTGGGGCTGACGAGGCCGCGGAGGCGGGGCGGCGCGAGCGGCTGCGGCAGGCCGTGGAGTGGCTCGCGGCGCCGGAGCGCGAGGGGCGCGGGCCCGGGACGCCGGGGATCGACGCGGCCGCCGAATGGGTTGCGGCGCAGTTCGCTGCGGCGGGCGTGCGACCGCCGGCAGCCGAGGGAGATGCGTTTCAGCAGTTCGCGATGACGCTCGATGCCACGCTCGGGCCGGCCGCCGAGAACGTGGCCGAGATCGTGGGGCCGCCAGGGCCCGACGGCCAGCCGGCGGTCACGCGGCTCGAACTGGGCCGCGACTTCACGCCGCTCGCAGCGGGTGGGTCGGGCGTCTTCGATCTGCCGCTGGCATTCGCCGGCTACGGGATCACAGCCCCTGCGGAGAAGTACGACGACTACGCGCCGCTCGCCGCCGCGCCCGGCGGCGTCAAAGGACGGGCCGCGATCGTGCTCCGGCAGGAGCCGCAGAAGGACGACCCGCACAGCGTGTTCGACGGCAACCAGGCCTCGCAATATGCCGCGCTCTCCCGCAAGGTCGCCAATGCCTCGGAGCACGAGGTCGGCGGACTGGTGTTCTGCAACGACGCCGACGCCGATGGCGACGCCTTGATGGCCTTCACGAGGGCCGGCGAGGGCACGGAAAAACGCACGATGCCGGTGCTCCACCTTCGTCGTGCGGTCGTTGACGACATCGTCCGCCGGGCGCTCGGCCGCGGGCTGGGCGACATCCAAAAAGGCATCGACGAATCGCTCGAGCCGGCCAGCCGGCCTCTGGAGGGCTGGCGGATCCGGGGTCGGACGGCCATCGAGCGGGTCGAGACACAGGGCCGAAACGTCCTCGCGGTGCTGCCCGGCCGCGGCTCGCCGGCCGCGGAGGGGCGGCCCGCGATCGACCCGGCCGAGACCGTCGTGCTCGGCGCCCACTACGACCACCTCGGCTACGGCGGAGCCAACTCCGCGGCGCCCGGCGAGCGGGCCGTGCACCACGGCGCCGACGACAACGCCAGCGGCACGGCCCTGCTCGTCGAGGTCGCCCGGCAGTTGGCCGCCGAGGGGCCGCTGCCGCGACGCGTCCTGTTCGCGGCGTTTTCGGGCGAGGAGCGCGGCCTGCTCGGCAGCGGGCACTATGCCGCCAATCCAGCCGTGCCGCTCGGCGACACGGTGGCGATGGTGAACCTCGACATGCTCGGCCGGCTCGACGGCGACAAGCTGATCGTGCACGGCACCGGCACGGGCACCGGCCTCGATGCGCTCGTGGACCGGCTGCTCGAGCGATACGGCTTCACGGCCGCGAAGGAGCCGGGTGGCTTCGGCCCCAGCGACCACGCCAGTTTCTACGCCAAGAAGGTGCCGGTGTTGCACCTCTTCACCGGCTCGCACACCGACTACCACCGCCCCAGCGACACCGCCGACAAGATCAACTACGACGGCATGGTGCGGCTGGCCGCCCTCGTGGCCGACGTCGTCCGCGAACTGGCCACCGCGCCCGAGCGGCCGGCCTACGTCGAGGTGGCGTCGAAGATGTTCGCCCGCGGCGGGGGTGATCGCCCCTACTTCGGCAGCATTCCCGACTTCGGGAAGCCGGGCGGTGGCTACGCGATCTCGGGTGTGGCCAAGGAATCGCCCGCGGCCCAGGGCGGGCTCCAAGGGGGCGACCTGATCGTGCGGCTGGGTGCGAGCGCCATCACGGGCCTCGAGGACTTCGACAGCGCGTTGCGGAAGCACAAGGGTGGCGAGACGGTGCCGGTGGTGGTGATGCGGGACGGCAAGGAGGTCACGCTCCAGGTCGTCCTCGGCGCGCCGCGGTAACAGTGGCTGGGCCCGCCCGGTGGTGTCCTTGCGACGTCGCCGGACGTTCGCTGCGGCCTTCGTGGCCTCCGCTCACTGCATGCCGTCTGCGCTTCGCCATCCTGGCTGCGCTGGCCGGCATAGCCCGGCTCTCATCGCAAGGACACCACCGGGCTTCCCGTTTGAAGACGCCGTCATTGCGGGTTCCGTCATTTTGGGCATCGAGGGCCGCGTTTTCCGGCTGAAAAGTTGGGCTTGAGCCGGGGCGGGGGGATCGCCATCATCCCGCCGCTCTCGGGTTCGCGGCGGCCACGGACGGCCGTCGACCGTGCGGATCCGGCGCCGTTCCGCCAGCAAGGAGTGCTTTCCGTGAAGAGGCAACTTTCAGCGTTCACCCTCGCGGCCGCCGTGGCCCTCGTGCAGGGTTCCGCGTTCGCCCAGGTTCCGGTGCGTCCGGTGCAGCCCGCCCCGGCCGCGGCGCAGCCGGCCCGGTCCGCCACGCCATCCGCCCACGTGGCGGTCGTGGACGTCGGCTACATCTTCAAGAACCATGCCCGGTTCAAGGCCGAGATGGACAAGATGAAGGATCAGGTGATGGCGGCCGAGCAATCGCTCAAGGCGGAGCAGGAGCGGATCAAGGGGCTCATGGATCAGCTCAAGGGCTACAACCCCGGCACGCCGGAATACCGGAAGTTCGAGGGCGAGGTGGCCAAGGCGCAGGGCGACTTCAGCGTCAACGCCCAGTTGCAAAAGAAGGACTTCATGGACCGCGAGGCGAAGGTCTATCTGCAGGTCTACAACGAGATCGAGCGGGCCGTGAGCCAGTTCGCCCGTGATCACGGCATCGCCGTCGTGCATCGCTTCGACGGCGATCCGGTCGATGCCAGCGATCGCAATCGGATCCTTGGCAGCATCACCAAGCCGATCGTGTACTACGATCCGCAGATCGACATCACGCCGGACGTCCTCAAGATGCTCAACGGCGCGAACGTCGCGGCCCAGCCGCAGGCCGGCCAGCCCCGGCGCTGATTCGCGGTGTCCCTCCTGCGGTGCCCGGTGGCCCCCGTGCGGGGCCGCCGGGCCCGTTCTCTCTCCCGAAAGTGCCATGCGCGCCAGGTCGCAGCGAACCATCCGCCGTCCGGTGGCCGTCTCCGGCCGAGGCTACTGGAGTGGCTGCGAAAACCGTGTCGAGTTGCTGCCCGCGACCGCTGGGGCGGGTGTCGTCTTCGTGCGGGGCGACCGGCCCGTGCCGGTGCGGATCGCCGGGCTCGTCGAGAATCGCGTCGATGCCGTGAATCGTACGAACCTGGCGTTCGGCGGCGTGCAGGTGCAGATGGTCGAGCATTGCCTCAGCGCCCTGGCGGGCCTGGGGGTCGACTGCTGTGCGGTGCGCGTGTCGGCCGAGGAGATGCCGGGGCTCGACGGCTCGTCGCTGGCGTTCGTCGAGGCGATCGAAAGCGCCGGATTCGAGGATCTCGCCGCGCCGATCGCGCCGCTCGTCGTCGCCGAGACGATCCGGCTGGCCGAGGGGGATGCCTGGATCGAGGCCGGGCCGCCGCGGTTCGCCGGGCTGTCCGTCGAGTATGCGCTCGACTACGGCGCCGGGCCGATCGGTCGGCAGACGCTCGCCCTTCGGGTCACGCCCGAGACCTACCGGACGGAACTGGCGGCCGCGCGGACGTTCATCTCGGCCGCGGATGCCGAACGCCTGCGGGCTGCTGGGTTGGGGCTCACGGTCACCCGGCAGGACCTGCTCGTGTTCGGTCCCGAAGGTCCGATCGACAACCCGCTACGCTGGCCCGATGAGTGCGTGCGGCATAAGGTCCTCGATCTGGTGGGCGACCTCGCCCTCGCGGGTCGGCCGGTCCATGCACACGTCCGGGCTTCTCGCAGCGGGCACCGCCTCAATGCGGCCCTTGCCGCGGCGGTGCTCGCGGCCGACGGCGAGCGCGCCGGCGGACGGAGGCGGGCTTCGGCCTGATTCCGCATGGCGCACGAGTCAGGACGCCATTCACCCGATCCGCACGTGCTGCCCATGGAGGGTGGTTCGGCCGTCGTTCATCCGACGGCGGTCGTGGAGGCCGGCGCACGGCTCGGGCCGGGTGTGCGGATCGGCCCCTGGTGCGTGATCTCCGCCGGAGCGGTCATCGGCCGCGACACCGTGCTCGACAACGGCGTCACGATCATGGGCGAGGTGACGATCGGTGCGCGGAACCGGATCTTCCCCAACTGCGTGATCGGCGGCGAGCCGCAGGATGTGAGCTACCGGGGCACCGCCACGCGGGTGGAGATCGGCGACGACAACGTGATTCGCGAGGGGGTGACGATCAACCGGGCTTCCGAGAAGGAGGACGGCGTCACGTCGATCGGCAATGCCAACTTCCTCATGGCCTGCTGCCACGTGGCTCATGACTGCCGGATCGGCGACCACGTGATCATCGCCAACGGCACGCTGCTCGGCGGCCACGTGCGGGTGCAGTCACGGGCGTCGCTGTCCGGCGCTGTCGCCGTACACCACTGGGTGACGATCGGCGGCTGGTCGTTCGTGGCCGGCCTCTCCCGGGTGCTGCACGACGTGCCCCCGTTCATGCTCTGCGAGGGCTCGCCGGCCCGGCCACGGTGCATCAACGTCGTGGCCCTGCGTCGCGGCGGCTTCGACCGCGGGGCCATCGATGCGGTGACGGAAGCCCATCGGCTGCTGTATCGCGCGAAGGTCGGGCTCGAGCCCGCCCGGGAGATTCTCCGGCAGCAGGGCATGCTCGGTCCGGATGTCGATCAGTTGTTGGAGTTCTTGACCCTGCAGCAGGGCGGCCGGCACGGCCGGGCCCGGGAGCGACGGAGGGCGGCATGAGTCGGACGCGTGTGGCGGTGGTCGGTTGCGGGCATCTGGGCGCGATTCACGCGCGGCTCCTCGCCGCGCGGCAGGATGCGGAGCTGGTGGCGGTCGTCGATCCGGCGGCTGACTCCCGCGCGCGGGTCGCGGCGGCGCACGGTTGCCGGCCGCTGGCAGAACCGCGGGATCTGGTCGGCCTGGTCGATGCGGCCGTCGTGGCCGCGCCGACGGGGCTGCATGCCCAGGTTTCGCTGCCGCTGCTCGAGGCCGGTCTTGATCTGCTCGTCGAGAAGCCGATCGCCGCGGACGTCGAGGAGGCTCGGGCGATCTCGATCGCCGCCCGCCGGCACGGCCGCATCGTGGCGGTGGGACACGTCGAGCGGTTCAACCCAGCCTGGCGGACGGCCGTGGCCCGCGTCGGCCGGCCGGTCGTCGTCGAATCGGCGCGGCTGGCGCCGTTCACGTTTCGGTCGCTCGACGTCGGCGTCGTGCACGACCTCATGATCCACGACATCGACCTCGTGTTGTCGCTCGATCCCGGCCGGCTGGAACGCGTAGAGGCCCAGGGCATCGTGGCCACGGGCGGTCACGAGGATGCCGTCCGCGCACGGCTCGTGTTCGCCTCCGGCATGGTCGCGGATCTGTCGGCCTCGCGGATCAATCCGGTCGTCCGCCGCTCGCTGACCATGTGGTCCCAGACGGGCATCGCGTCGGTGGACTTCAACGCCAAGACCGTGGACGTCATCGAGCCCTCGGCGCGCGTCCGCGACGGCTCGTTCGTGGCGCACGCCGTGCCGGCCGCCGAACGCGCCGCCATGAAGGACCGCTTCTTCGCGGACGTCCTGCCCCTGGAGACGGTGGCGGTGGCCGACGCCAACGCGATCGCCTGCGAGCACGACGACTTCCTGGCGGCCGTCCGCTCCCGGCAGCAGCCGCTCGTGACCGCGGCGGCTGGCGCGGCGGCCGTGGAGATCGCCGCGTGGGTGCTCGAGGCGCTGGCAACGACCCGCTTCGGGAAAACCCTCGGCAGCCCTGCCGCCGGCACGATCCCGCTCTACCCGCGCCGCAAGAGCGCCTGACCCTCCCTGCCCACGCGACCCGCAAAGTCGCGGGGGAGAGAGAGGCGGCCGCGCGCCGATACGAATCGAGAACGGGCCGAGCCCGGGCCTGGAGCACCCACCTTGCACGCCATCCTTCGCACTGCGCTCGTCGCCTGTCTGTGGGCGATCGTCGTGACCGCGACGGCCGCGGACGGCCCGCCGCACGCGCCGCTGCCCGAGTCGTTCACCGGCCTCGGGCTCGCAGGCTTCGAGGGCGAGGGGTCGATCGCCGCGGCGCTGCGGCGTGCCGGCGACGGTCGTGCGAGCCCTGACGAGAGCCAGCAGATCTTGCCGGGCCTGGAGCTCCGCGGGCTGTCGGTCCAGGGGCCGAACCAGCGCGATCTGCAATCACCCATCGCTGCGGAAGTGCGCAGCCGGATCGACCGGTTCGACGTCGCGGCGGGCGTACGCACAGAGCAGGATCGCGTCACCGCAGGGCCGTCCCAGTGGGTCGGCCGCATCGGCCTGTCGAACGACCGGCCGGACGGCAGCGAGCGGCTGGAACTGAGGACCACGCTCGGTCGCCGCAGCGAAGGGAGCATGCTGGGCATCGAGGTCGGCCCGCGGCTGGAGCGGCGGCTCCGGCGCGGGGCCACGTTCTTCATCGACGGCAAGGCGGAGGCTCAGGCGGCGCGGTCCGTGGACGGCGGCTGGTGGTCGATGCCCGGCACGGCGACCGACGGCTCGAGCATGGTGGGCGTCGGGGCCCGCACCGGCCTCGTGCGGTAGCCAACGATCAGGCGAGGTCGCGGTCCTGGAAAAGGACGAGGGCGACCAGCAGGGCGATGGCCGAGTAGAGCCCGGCGTAGACCGCCGCCCACGCCAGGTAGCCCCACGGCACCGGCACGCCGCCCGCCACCGCCGCGTCGATCGTGAAGTGCTCCAGCACCGGCAAGAGCGTCGCGAACAGTTTGCCGACGAACCGCACGATCGCGAACTTGCCCACGCTCGACTGCACGATCATCGGCACCAGATGGCCGAGCGCGTAGACCGTGAAGCAGATGATCAGGTTCGGCACCATGCCCAGCCGGGTCGAGACGGCCAGGCTCACGGCCGCCAGCAGGATCGTCTCCAGGAGCGCGAGCACGAGGCCGGGCACGACGGTGATCATCTCTCCGGCGCAGTCGCTCCACAGCGGATCGACCTTGGCCCCCTCGCGGGCGTCGTACACGACTTTCAGGCTCGTCGTCGCGAGGAGCACGCCGCCGAGGATCATGAACACCAGCATGGCCACGAGCGCCAGGCCGATGAACTTGCCGACCACGAACTGCCAGCGGGTGAGGGGCTTGGAGAGCACGGTGAGCGCCGTGCGGCCCTCGATCTCGTCGGCCACGGCCACGCTCGCCGTCCACACCACGACCAGCAGCGCCAGGACCTTGATCAGCGTCAGGCCGCTGTCCTTGAGCATCTTCACGTCTTCGCCGAACGTGTTGTAGGGAATGACGATGAACGCGAAGAGGAGTGCCACGCCGGCGATCAGCGACACGGCGAACACCGGCTGGCCGATCGCCTCCTTGGTGGTGGCGGCGGCGACCGCCGCCACGCGGCGGGCGCCCAGCCGGAAGGCGGCGTAGGCCGCGGCCACGGCGATCAGGACGGCGGCGGTCCAGGGCAGGATGGCGGCCTGCGGAAACTCGGGCACCAGCCGCCAGCGGATCGTGAGTTCGACCGGCCGATCCGCTGCGTTGCTGGCCTGGAGCGTGGCCCGCTGGCCGAGGAACGGGCTCGTCGCCCCCTCGGCCCGCTTCCAGGTCCAGGGTGTGCCGGGATCGAGGTCCACGTCGGGCACCTTCGAGAGCGCGAAGCCCTCGATCGGCTGCTGGGTGCGGACGATGAGTCGGTCGGCGGCTGCAAGGTCGATCCGCTCCAGTTCCTGTGGGCGGAAGCCGAGCGCGATCTCCTGCAGCGACGCCCCTGGCTCGATCGTGACCGTCCGAACGCCGCTGTCGGCCGTGACGAACCGCTGCAGCGACCGGCCGATCTGACCGAGCGGCACGAGCGGCGTGAAGGCCACCGCCACGGCGGAAAACGTGAGCAGCAGCCATGCCAACGGGCCGAGAAACCCGTCACGCAGACTGGCGCGGGCCTCGGCCGCGGACCGCGGCGCCGCGAGATGGAGCAGGGCATAGCCGGCCAGGATCACTGCGACCGCCACGAGGGCGCCGGCGCCCAGCAGCCAGATCGGCGGCAAGGCGATGAGCCAGCGGTTTTCGGCGAACAGGACGACCATGCGAGGCACCGCGAGGGAACGGCTACGCGTCTCCACCGGTCGAAATTATGACCAGGCCGCGGCCCCGACGGAAGGACGGTGGATTTCGGTGGTGCCCGGGGCCGTCAGGCCGGTCGGGGCCCCGCCAGTACCGTGGCGGCGGGGCCGGTGAGCGGCCAGGTCGCGGCGACGCGGTGCAGATCGTCGCGCGACAGCGACTCCACGATCCGCAGCGAATCGGCGACGGACCGGTAGACGCCGGAGTGGGCCCATTCTCCGCCCACCTCGAAAAGCCGGCGGCGGGGCCGCTCGCCCGAGAGCACGACCCGGCTGGCCACCTTGTTGCGGGCCTGCTCGAACTCCGCCGCCGCGATGCCGCCGGCCGTGGCGTCGGCATAGATCTCCAGGATGCGGTCCAGCAGCTCGTCGGTGTCTTCTGCATCGCAGGAAAGCTGCGTCACGAACAGCCCGGCGTCGAGAAACTCGTGGTGGTGCAGCGAGGCCTGCTCGGCCGCGCCCGAATCCACGAAGGCCCAGTAGAGCCGGCTGCCGGACGAGTCGCCGAGCACGGTCGCCAGCAGCTTGGCGGCAAACCGATCCGGGCTGCGCTCGTCGGGGCCGGCCGACATCCGCACGGCATACTCGAGCGCGGCGGCCGGCCGCACGACGTGCTCCCGCGAATCGGCCGCCGGCGGCGGGGGAACGAGCCGCTCGGGCACGGGCTGGGGCTCCCACGCGCCGCACAGGCGGCGGGCGGCGGCGACGAGCGCCGGAAAGTCGACCGCCCCGGTCGCGGCCAGCACCAGGTTGCCCGGCGCGTAGCGGCGGCGGTGGTAGTCGCGCATCGCCTCGACGGGCAACGCCTGGATCGACTCGACGGTGCCGAGCACACTGCGGGCCAAAGGATGGCCGCCGAAGAAGGTGGCCCGGCACCGCTCGTCGGCGCCGAACGGGGGCTGATCGTCGTACATCCGGATTTCCTCCAGGATGACGAGCTTTTCGGTGGCGAAATCCTCCTCGCGCAGGGCCGGCCGCATCATCCGCGCCAGCAGATCCACCGCTTCCTGCTGCTGCTCGGGGAGGACGATCGCGTAGTAGACCGTGTCCTCCTCGCTCGTGAACGCGTTGGCGCTGGCGCCCATGCGGTCAAGGCGGCGGTTGATCTCGTCGCCGGAGAGCTCGGGCGTGCCCTTGAAGACCATGTGCTCGAGGAAGTGGCTCGTGCCCCACAGGGCGTCGCTCTCGTCCCGTGAGCCGGTCTTGACGAAGAAGCCGACGCTCGTCGAAAGCGCGGCGGGGCTCGTCTCCGCGACCACTTCCAGGCCGTTGTCGAGCCGCTCATGCAGAAAGGGCACGGGGCACCTCCAGGGGCTCGCGGCCCAGCGAGACGACCGACAGGTCACGGGGCGGGGCGGCCGCCAGCCAGGCTTCGATCGAGTCCACGGTCAGCCTGTCATAGCGGGCCAGCTCCTCCGCCAGCGTGCGGACGTGACCAAGGTGATACCACTGCCGGGCGATCGCCCCGGCCCGGGCCGCGCTCGACTCCTGTTGCATCACCAGGCCGCTCTTGGCCCGCGCCTTCACCCGCTCGACCTCGTCGCCGGTGATCGTGCCGGGCAGCCGGTCGATCTCCGCCAGCATCACGTCGAGCGTCTCCTGGGCACGGGCCGCGGTGGTGCCGGCATAGCCGAGGGCCATGGCGAAGTCGCGATGCGTCTGATAGCCGCTCGACACGCTGTAGCACAGGCCGCGCCGCTCCCGCACCTCGGTGAAGAGCCGCGAGCTCGAACCGCCGCCGAGAATGGCCAGTGCGGCCGTGGCCTCGTAGGAGTCGTCGCTGCGATAGGGCGGTGCCGACCAGGCGAGGGCGACGTGCGTCTGCTGGGAGTCGTGGGCCACGTGCCGCAGCCGCAGGCCGCGCGGGCCCGTGGCCACGACCTCCGGCCCGCCGGATCGCCACGCGCCGAACAGGTCCTCGATCCGGCCCACGAAGTCTCCCCAGTCGATGCGGCCGGCGATGGCGATGATCATGCCGGCCGGCCGCACGTGGGCCGAGACGAAGTCACGAACCTCCGCGATGCCGAGCCGCTCCACGTCGGCCGTGAGCCCCTCCGAGGGCGCGCCCCAGGGGGTGGGGAAGTGCATCTGTCGCAGGGCGGTCATGACGCGGTGGCCGGGATCGTCCTCGATGCCGGCGAGGTTTTGCAGCACCATCTGCCGAGCGGCTTCGAGCTGATCGTCCGGGAGCCGGGGCCGGCGGACGATGTCCGCGTACACAGGGAGGGCCGTCGGCAGTTGCCGCGCGACCATCGCGCCCGAAAAACTCGCGTGGCTCGACGACACGGCCTGGGACCATTGGACTCCCGCGGCTTCGAGAGCTTCGACGAGCTGGCGGCCGGATCGTTCGCCGGCGCCGCGCAGGCACATTTCGCCGGAGAGCGTCGCCAGGCCGCTGCGGTCCGGACCGTCGTGGACGGCGCCGGCCGGGGCATGGAAGGCGATCGCCACCGATTCGACGTCGGGCAGCTCCTCGCCGAGGATCGTGATGCCGTTGTCGAGCGTCGCCGAGAAGAGAGTCTGCTTCAACGCCTGTGCCGCCTACGAAAGTGCCGGTTCCGCAAGGGCCGGCTCGGCCGCCGCGGAATCCACCACTTTGTACACGGTCTTCGTCCGCCGGAAACCGAGCCGCTGGTAGAGGCGGACGGCCCGCGAGTTTTCCGCCGTGACTTCCAGGCCCGCCGCCCGCAGACCGTAGCTGCGGAAACCGGCGATCGCCCGGCGGACGAGAGCCGCCCCCAGGCCGATTCCGCGATGCCCGGGAACGATGCCGACGTTCTGAATCATGCCCACGCCACCGCGGTCGGCGACGCCCTGGATCGTGCCGCACCACTGCATCTCTTCCGGGCCCGACCCGCGGGCGATGAGCCACGTGGCCTCGGGCAGGAAGCCCGGCTTGTTGCGGATCTCCCGCATCAGCCGCCGGCAGCCCTCCGCATCGCCGAGGCAGGGAAACACCAACGCGTCGATTTCGTCGCGAAACGACCGCCACTTGGTGCGGGCGTGGGCGTCGAGCACGGCCTCGTTCCACGGCACGAAGCGGTAGCCAGCCGGCAGTTCCGGCGGGGGCCGGAAGGGGCCCAGGTCGGCCTCCATCCGAAACCGCTTGAAGTACGTGGAATCCACGGTGCCGCTCCCGAATCCCGAACCATGTCCTCTGACCTTAAGAATGCCGCGTGAAATGGTCAACGCGCCGGTCGATCGGCAAGCAGCGGGGCCGAACGGCCTACCGATCGTGCGGTCTGACGGGACGTTGCGGGCCATCCGGCCGCGAGCGTATGATTTTGAGGCATCAAAAAATGTTTTTTGGACACTCAAAAAATCTCGGTCATGCCGTCCTCGCCGCCTCGATCGCGGTGGCCGGGTGCGGGGCGGCGGACCCGCCGCGGCGCTCGCCCGGGAAGCCGCTGGTGCTCGCCACCACGACCGTAGTCGCGGATCTCGTTCGCCAGGTCGCGGGCGACCGGGCCGAGGTGGACTGCCTCATGGCCGCGGGTATCGATCCGCATTCGTATCGGCCGACGCCCGCCGACGCCGACCGTCTGGCGCGGGCGGACCTGATCGTGTCGTCTGGACTGCAGCTCGAAGGCCGACTGGCAGCGCTGGTGGAACGGCTCGCCCTGCGACGGCCGGTGCTGGCGGTGGGAGACCGGCTGCCCCGCGATCGGATCCTGGCCGTGACCGACGACCTTGTCGACCCGCATGTCTGGTTCGACGCCGGACTGTGGAGCCTCTGCCCGCCGCTGGTGGCCGAGGCGCTGGCCGCCATCGACCCCCCCGGGGCCACGGGCTATCGCGAGCGGGCCGCCGCCCATGCCGCGGTGCTCGTCGCGCTCGACGCCGACGTCCGCGCACGGATCGCGGCGATCCCCGAGCAACGCCGCGTGCTGGTCACGGCCCACGACGCCTTCCGGTACTTCGGGAGGGCGTACGGGATCGAGGTGGTCGGTGTGCAGGGCACGAGTACCGAGAGCGAAGCCGGGCTGCACGACGTCAATCGGCTCGTCGAACTGCTCGTGTCACGCGGCATCCCGGCGGTGTTCGTGGAGACGAGCGTGGCCGACCGCAGCGTGGCCGCCCTCATCGAAGGCGCTCGGGCCCGCGGCCAGACCGTCACGATCGGCGGCCGGCTGTACTCCGATTCCCTCGGCGCGCCCGGCGGCGGCGCCGACACGCTGGCCGCCGCGCTCTCTGCGAACGTGGAGACGATCGTCGCGGCACTCGGTGACGGAGGCCGATGAGATGGGCTCGACCTCCCACGCCGGCCCGCCGCTGATCGAGTTCCACGACGTGACCGTCGCCTATGGCGGGAAGCCCGTGCTCTGGAACGTCGATCTGACGATCGTGGAGCCGTGCCTGTTCGGCGTGATCGGACCCAACGGCGCCGGCAAGAGCAGCCTGCTCAAGGCGGCGCTCGGGCTGGCGCCGATCGTCGCCGGCACGGTGCGATTCTGGGGCGTGCCGCTGGATCGTGTCCGTGGCCGGATCGGCTACGTGCCGCAGCGCGAGACGGTCGATTGGGAGTTTCCCGTGAACGTCATGGACGTTGTGCTGATGGGTACCTACGGCCGGCTCGGCTGGTTCCGCCGCCCGGGCAGGGCGGACCGCGACTTCGCCCGTGAATGCCTCGATCGCGTGGGGCTGGCGGACCTCGCCGGCAGGCAGATCGGCCGGCTCTCCGGCGGCCAGCAGCAGCGGGTGTTTCTCGCTCGGGCGCTGGCGCAGCGGGCCGAGATCTACCTCCTCGACGAGCCTATGGCGGGCGTGGACGTGCGGTCGCAGGAGCAGATCTTTCGGGTGCTCGCCGACCTCGAGGCGGCCGGCAGTCTCGTGGTCGTCGTGCATCACGACCTGCGGACCGCAGCGGAGTGGTTCGACCGCGTCGCGCTCGTCGATCGGCGGCTCGTGGCCGCGGGTCCGGCCGCAGACGTGCTCACGCCGGAGAACCTGCGACGCACCTATGCGGGCCAACTGGACGTGCTCGACGAGATCGGCCGCGCCGTCGCGGCCCGAGGCCGCACACCATGACGAACGACTGGACGACCGCGGTGACCGCTCCGAACACGCTCGTCGCGGCCGCGGGCGTGGCGGCCGTCGGCTTCGCGGCGGGGGTCGTCGGCAGCCTCGCGCTGCTGCGCAAGCGGCCGCTGGTGGGCGACGCGGCCGCGCACGCCACGCTCGCGGGTGTGGCCGGCGGCTTCCTCGCCACTGGTCGCCGCGACCTGCCCACGCTGCTGGCCGGGGCGTTCGTGGCGGCGCTCGCCGCGCTCGGCACGCTCGTGCTCATCCGCCGCTTCACCCGCACCCGAGACGATGCGGCCACCGGCATCGTGATCGGCGTGTCGTTCGGACTGGGGATCGCGCTCGTCTCGGGGTTGCCGCGCTGGGGTGTGCCGGGGAGCGCGGGGCTCGAGCAGTTCCTCCTCGGCCATGCGGCCGCGATCACCGGCCGCGACGCCGCCGTTCTGGCGGGCGTGTCGCTGGCGGCCGTGCTCGTCGTGGCGGCGGCGCTCAAGG
>Ga0315902_10003883_pt1 | contig 22028 bp, 17 predicted proteins | sample LakEriMetagenome_9_FD_203523 | JGI IMG/M metagenome (GOLD analysis project Ga0315902, IMG submission 203523) | Freshwater fungal communities from buoy surface, Lake Erie, Ohio, United States - Buoy 12 MA117 | ecosystem: Environmental > Aquatic > Freshwater > Lake > Lake biofilm | place: USA... | reverse complement strand
GGTTGGCGGCTACTTGGGCAGTTGCAGTACTGTCTAGTACCTGTTGTGTGGCAGTAGCTGCCTTGGCAAACTCTTCGGCAACGCGCGTCGCTAGTTCATCTTCGGTTGGTTGACTACTTCCACATGCGACAACGAAAATGGCGCTTGCCCCTAAAAACAATCGTGTAAAAACCTTCATGCAATACCTCTTATCCATTTGTCATCTTTTTGTAATTTACCATGATGCGTAGTAATTTGTCAATAAATAAATAAACGCATGCACCCAGATTTCCATAAACACACCATATGTTGATTTCGTAGATAAAAGATGATGAACGAAGAAGGGGAGTGCTCTGTGGTTACTTGACAGAGGAACTTTTAATGTAAAGAGGATAATGAATTAACTCGCAATACTATTTTGCATGTAAATGAGAACATCTATGGAACGTGATCTCGTGTTCACAATACCTGTCTATGATGTAACAGGTATGATAATAAACATGGCCTGTGCAGCGTTGCAGTCATGATCGGAAGTTGAATCCATCGTGGTGTAACATGCAGTGGTGTAGAAAGGGTGTGATAGTAGGCACGCTAAGCGCCTGCGTTGTATTATTCATCGCTGTTTCAGAATAAGACAACTAACAGAAGGAAATGCACTATATGAATGGTACATCGCCCACAATCGAGCGTGTTACAACAAAAATTGCTTCTGTTCTGCGTGAAGTAGTTGGCATAGATGCTGTGGTTTTGGGCGGTTCACACGCAACTGGACATGCGACCGCAAAGTCGGACATTGATATTGGTGTGTACTACGGTGGTGTGAACGATTTAGATTTGCTGGTATTGAATAATGTCGTACAACTGTTGGATGATGCGCATCGGGCAAATCTCGTAACTTCACCAGGTGGGTGGGGACCATGGGTCAACGCTGGTGCCTGGATGGAGATTGATGGTCAACATGTGGATTTGATTCTGCGTGATACACGTCGAGTCATGCAAGTTATTGCACAGTGTGAATCTGGTCGTGTGGAAGCTCATTATCAACCCGGTCATCCACATGCCTATGTCAATGTCATGTACATGGGTGAGTTGGCCGAAAGTCAACTCCTTTATGATGCGACGAGTTTATTGACACCTCTCAAAATTCGTGCTCAGCACTATCCTGATGAACTACAAAAAGCACTAATTGACCTATTTGGATTCGAAGCGCGTTTCTCGAGTGAGCTTGCCAGTAAATCCGTGAGTCGCAACGATCTATATTATGTGTCAGCCCACATAATTCGGTCGATTTCGTGTGTAAATCAGGTTATTTTTGCTGTGAATCGACATTATTGTTTGAACGAAAAAAAAGCGGTAATGCGTGCAGCTGGATTTGCTGTGTCTCCGCAACACTATGCAATTCGGGTTGAACAAATCCTGATGAATGGCGGGAAACAGTCTGACGTTGCGTGTGATTTATTGAAACAACTAGTCGATGAAACACTCGCATTATCCATACTGTAACAATAAGACAATCTCTCGCATTGATATGCGAGAGATTGTCAAATGGTGGAGATGGGGGGAGTCGAACCCCCGTCCAGAATAAGCTGACTGAGCGCGTCTACACGTTTAGTTCCTTGATTAATTTAGCAGGTTACTCACACGAGGAACAAAGCGACTAACCCGCGATTTTCCTTGTCTTAGGCGAGATACGGAAACAGCTCTCTCGCAGCGTCCCGGCATTAGCGTTCACTCACCCGGCCGGGCGAGGGGTGGTGAACGTGCTGACTATATTAGGCAGCAAACGCGGTCGTTCGGGCGAACGACGGAGCGCTGATGTTTTTGGCAGTTATGCCGGTGCCCCTTTAACGAGACTGGGCGGCTCGACGTGCAACAACACAGGATCCTACCCTGTCGAAACCAAACATCCCCATATGCAGTAGCATACAGGCAATAGACGCCGAAGTCAATTAATTGGTTGCAAAAAAATAGTTGAGATATTCATTATTGCTTTGACATTGGATATTTGCGGATGAATCACCTGGTGTATAATTAACGCAAAGTAAATGTTTCTTCACTATAAAGGCCGAGATATATGCAACGCATCATGATTGTCGAGGATGATACTGTCATTGCTCGCACACTAGAGCAACAGCTGGTAAATTGGGGATATGAGGTATACGTCGCTACGAATTTCGTGACGATTGTATCTGATTTTGCACGGTTCGGAGCACAGTTGGTGTTGCTTGATATCATGTTGCCGGGACAAAACGGTTTTGTTATATGTGATGAAATCCGCAAGTTTTCAAAAGCTCCGATCATTTTTATTTCGTCAGCATCGGATAACTTTAACATTATGCTTGCACTTGAGAAGGGAGGCGATGATTTTATCGCCAAGCCGTTCGATATTAATCTACTGCATGCCAAAATCCAGGCTATTTTGCGTCGTACCTATAACTACAGCGTGCAATCGCATATTATTACGCATTCAGATGGTATGTTAGATCTTGTTGAATCAACGTTTATTCATGATGGTGATCGGCTTGATCTGACCAAAACTGAAATGAAAATTATGCAGTTGTTGATGGAGCATAATGGTTCGTACGTTGAACGCGAGATAATCATGACGCGCTTGTGGCAGAGTGATTGTTTTGTTGACGAGAATACGCTGTCGGTCTATATTGCGCGTCTGCGTAAAAAGTTAGAAACAATACGTTTGCCTGACTATATTGAAACAAAAAAAGGCGTTGGATATATGGTTAAGTAAATGCTACGAGGGTACCTAAAAAAACAACGCCGAATATTTGTGCTCATGGGTATGATGAATGCTGTTTTTGCATTCATCGGAAGCTTAAACGGCCTGACATGGGACGTTGTAGGCTATGCGGTGTTTTTGGCCACAGCGCTAGGTATGCTCGTAGTGTTGTATGATTACTGGCGGTATCGAGAAACACAGCATATTTTGCAGACAGAATTTACTCGGATTACATTGACTATTGAGGGATTGCCTATTCCGGCTGATTCAATTGAAGAGAGCTATCAAAAGCTCATTCACATCTTGTATGCAGAAATGAGTGCAGTTGCTACGCGTGCCGATATCGCTCACAGTGAGCTTGAATCATATTACACAACGTGGGCGCATCAAATCAAAAATCCCATAGCGGCGATGCGCCTTGTATTGCAGACAAATCCAAGTCAAGTACATCGTGAACTACTCAATGAACTCATCAAAATCGAACAATACGTGGAAATGGTGTTGCAATATGTGCGTACTGATTACGTTACCACAGACTATGTATTCCGCAGTTATGCAGTTGATGATATGATCAGGCCAGTACTGCGAAAATATGCTAGCGTGTTTATAACAAAGGATCTTACGCTCGTATACGAACCAATATGTGTTGATGTGGTTACCGATGACAAATGGTTATCGTTTGTTATCGAACAAATAATCTCGAATGCACTGAAGTATACCTCAAGCGGCTCGATAACAATATCGCATACACCTGACAATGAACTACTTATAGCAGATACTGGTATCGGGATTGATAGTGCGGACCTACCCCGTGTATTTGATAAGGGATTTACCGGATTTAATGGGCGTTACGAAAAGACGTCCACGGGCATCGGATTGTTTCTTGTCAAACGCATCATGGCTAAATTAGGGCATAAATTGCGGATTGAGTCAGAGGTTGGTGTAGGAACACGTGTGTATATTGGATTAGATCGAGCACGGATCGTAGCAGATTAAGTTTGTGCAGACAAGTTACAAAAGTGTAATTGCATTGTGGCGTGGATAGTGTACGATTAACTATCTATGCATTCAGGCATAAACGAGGTTAAAATGTCGCTATTAACCGTGACAAACTTACGAAAGACCTATTCGAATCGATCAGGTAGTCAGACTATTCAGGCACTTGCTAATGTAACATTTACTGTCGATTCAGGGGAATATCTTGCGATAATGGGCGAGTCAGGTTCTGGAAAAACAACCCTACTTAATATGATTGCTGCGATTGATAGGCCGACCAGTGGTGAGGTTAGGCTTGATGATCAAGTAGTATCGACGCTCAAAGACCAAGAAATAGCCTTGTTTCGCCGTGAAAATCTTGGATTTGTTTTTCAGGATTATCAACTGCTTGATGCGTTCTCCGTCCAAGATAATATTCTTTTGCCGCTTGTGTTCCGTGGTATGACCTATGTAGCTATGCTCGAAAAACTGAACATAATTGCGCAAAAACTCGATTTGGCCGATGTGTTGTCGCGTTATCCACACGAAATATCAGGTGGCCAGAAGCAGCGTACGGCAATTGCACGTGCGTTAATTACGAATCCCAAGTTGATTTTGGCTGATGAGCCGACTGGAGCACTAGACTCACGGTCAACCGAGCAGCTCTTGAATATTTTTCGTGCATTAAACGATGATGGACAGACCGTGTTGATGGCCACACACAGTGTGCGTGTTGCGAGTCATGCTTCACGCGTGTTGTTTATCAAAGACGGATTGGTGTATCACCAGATTTATCGTGGACAAAACAGTAATGAACAAATGTACGCGAAGATATTACAGACATTGACGATGATTGCATCAAGTGGGATGCACCATGAATAACCGGTACTTTATTCAATTAGCGTTTCAAAGCATAAATAAACATCGACAGACATACTTTCCATATATGATTGCTGTGAGTTTTTTTGTGTCGATGGTCTATCTGCTGTTATTTTTGCGTGATAATGTGAATGCCACAACAGCATTTAATACGACGGTATTTTATTATTTACTTTCGCTTGCGGTCTATTTATTTGGCGTATTTGTCGTAATTTTTTTGATTTATAGTAATGGTTTTTTGATTCGACCACGTACCAAAGAATTTGGCTTACTCTACTTGCTTGGATTATCCCAGCGTCATTTGCTGATGATTATGTTCTATGAAGTGGTCATAACCTACACCGTGTCAATTGTGTTTGGATTGACTTTTGGCATGGTATTGAGTCGACTCATGGGAATGGTGTTGTCTGCGTTAATCAAGCTACCGGTGATTATGCAACAGGTCATTGATACTGGAAGTTTACTGTTAACTGCTGTCTTGTTTTTGTGCATTATGGGTGTGGTTTTAATTATCAACATGATGAAAATTATCGTCGCAAAACCAATAACATTAGTGCGACACGTGGATCGAGCACCCCTTTCGCCATGGGTTCAATACTCTTTATTGTTTCTAGGAATCATAAGTATTGCATACGCGTATTGGGTAATCATTGCTATAGATTCACCACAACGAGCCTATGAATCTATGGCATTTATTATCATTACAATTATTGTCGGTACATATTGTTTGTTTGTGTCGTTGAGTGTAACAGTGTTGCAAATTCTAGAGAAGCGTCCAACGTTTTACTATCGCGCGAACAATTTAATTATTATTAATGGATTGCTCAATCGCATTCGCCAAAATGCTGTTGGACTGGCGAGTGTGAGCATGTTTGCCCTACTTATTCTCGCCATGGTCTCAACGGCAGGCGTAATTTATTTTGGGGCAAATGAATCAGTCCAAAAAATGTATGTTGCTGATGTGGTGTTAACGATTCAGGAACACAACATACAGTCCAAATCGCAGTTACGTGAGCAGATTGAACAGGCCGCACAATCGCAAGGTGTCACTGTGGATATCAAAGATATACATTCGTTTATTAGCTTATCGGCAATCCAAAAAGAAAATACGTTTGAGTACCAAATGCAAAATCGAGTGTTTGTAGGAGATTCGAAGAGTCATTTTTTTGTGCTGATAACGGCTAGCGAATACAACAACTTATATGAAGATCCGCTGATTTTGGCACCAGGCGAGGTTGCAGTTTATAGTAGTTATCGTTCATTACCTGACACCTTTGTGTTGCAAGGTCGTGAATATCTTGTTGTGAAGAAACTACCTGAGCTATTGCTGGCAAGTTATGAATTGCAACAGCTGGTCAACGCGCATTTTGTGGTAGTGCACGATCTATCTGAATTAATCGTCCATGAGCGCAACAAGTATCAACAAAACAACGATTATCCATCGCCAATACGCTATCGAATGGGAATCAACATCCAAGGCACCGACGAGCAAAAATTAGCGGTGTACCAACGTATCAAAAGTGTATTGATGTCGGATGAGATAATTAGCAAAACGCAAAAATTTCCCAATCCACATATTGAAATAGTGAACATACAGAGTCGTCAAGCTGAAAAGCTGAGTTTTGAATCAGTCTACGGTACATTCCTCTTTTTGAGCTTAAGTTTGGGTGTTTTGTTCATGTTGAGCACGGCGCTCATAATTTATTACAAACAACTCTCTGAAGGATACGAAGACAAGACCCGATTTGAGATTTTGCAACGTATTGGTATGACACGTGACGAAGTGCGCACGAGTGTTGACAAGCAAATCGTAGTGTTGTTTTGGATACCACTTGTCGTTGCAAGCATTAACTTTTGTATTTTATTAAATTTTATTGATCACCTTATAAAATTGTTCCGTATCGAAAGTCAGCAACTGTTGGTTGTAGCGGCATTCGTGACGCTACTTACGTTTACATTGCTCTATTTAGTAATTTATCGGTTGTCTGCACGGGTGTACTACCATATAGTGCGCTAGTGTCATTATGCTTCGATACGTTGATAGCGTTGGGCAATCTCGATGATCTGTTGTATGGTCGCAGTGCCAGTTGTACCAATTTGTCGTACGGTAACACCTGCCACAAACATGGCAATCTCTGCTGCCTCTGCGAGTGTTGCCCCAGATGCACAACTGATTGTCAACGCTGCCATCACGCTATCACCCGCACCCACGACGTCAATGATTTGATCAACTTCTATTGCGTTAATTTGCTGGCATGTCTTATGTTCGCATACAAGAACTCCAGCGGCACCGAGCGTAATCACCACCGGTTGATGGGTGCGTTTCGTCAGCAAAAGCGCAATTTGCTCCGCATTGGCTTGGTTCACATCAAGATTACAAGCCTGTGATGCCTCATAAATATTGGGTTTGATGATGACATTCGTGAATTGGTCGATACGCTGGCGTGAATCGGCAAACATCGGCAGTTGCGGGTGCGTTTTGGCGATTTGTTGAATGGTATGGTGAATAGTCTGTCCAATCACTCCACAGCCTGACTCTGGCATTTGATCGGCAAACACGATTGCATCAACGGTGTCGGCAAGTGTCTCAAGGTGGTTGGCAATTTGTTGAATGATTGCACCATCGAGTGGTTCTCGGCTACGGATATCCAGACGTTCTAATTCGGTGATGTGACCGTCAGCATGGCGAATGGTAGGTTTGGTGTAGGTTGGTGTTGGTCGATCTGGAGTGACTACAAGTAGGTGGTCGTCAGCTCCTATATCGGTGAGACCTCGCCGTAGCATGAATCCATCGCCGTCGTCGCCGATGACCCCCAAACAGATGACCTCGGCACCTAAAGCGGCCAAATTGGCCACAACCGTCCCAGCAGCACCAGGAGCACATGTTTGGGTAATGACCTGGTTGGCGGTGCTGCCTGTCTCGACCGAGATCTCGGCACGATCAGGGTCAATCCATAAGTAGCGGTCAAGAAAGAAGTCACCGCAAACGACGATACGTTTACCTTTGAATTGATCGGTAATCTGTTTTAGACGGTTGTGATTCATCATACGCTCTATTCGTTTGTGAGTGTGCACAATGTGTGCCACATATGTGGCAGAGTGACGCGGTGGTCGCCTTGAATATAGTAACTCGTACCACCATCGCGTACAGTGCGCACTAATATTGTCTTAAATGGACGGTAATAGTAGGCTGGGTCGCTTTTGCTTGCTTCGGTACGTAAATCATCGGGTAGTGTCACCATATCGAACACCGCAGTGGTGAAGTTGGCGATATGTTCGTTGCGTTGATGGGCCACATTGCGCGCCATAGCCAATGCCTTGAGGTAGACCTCGGGACCCATCACGGCACTACCGACATTGAGCATGACGCCGCCTTCGAGTTGACTGACTGTATGTGTCAGAATCAAAAAGTCGTTGTAACTTGCCTGGCCAAGGGCAGCGCCATCGCAGTTGGGATGCTCATGGATGATGTCTTGGCCGATGCTTACATGCACTGTTACGGGGATACCGAGGCGATGCCCCGCAGCTGCAATCGAGAGCTCTTTGTGAGCGAAGTGTTGTTGTTCGATTACACTGCCAACGTATTCTCCCAAGCCAAGATCCTTGGCCGCTGCCTGTGAGATGAGTGTGTTAAGATCACCGGTCTCGCTCCACAAACCAAATTGCCCTTGCGAGATGTATTTGGCAACGCTTTCGGTCGTTGCGCCTATTAGTGCGAGCTCGTAATCATGAATTAAACCGGCACCATTCATAGCGACATGCGTTATTAATCCTCGCTCCATCAGGTCAATCACAAAGCGTGATGCGCCCTGTTTGATGACGTGGGCGCCCATGATGAGAATGACCGGACGGTGGTTGGCACGGGCGGTCACAATTGCCGCACACACGGCATCGAGTTTGGCATTGGTGTAGTCATCCGTCGGTGGTGTGAGCGGCAACACATAATCAAGTGCCATATCGTGGATTCGTTGATTGAGCGGCAAGACAATAAGTTGACTGCGATCAAAACGTGGCAGTGGCATAATCGTCCTTTAGTGGGATAAAAGTGCCTGAATAAGGGTATCGAGATGGATAAAATTGGCAACCACGGCATCAGCATCTGCATCGAGTAAATGTTGGCGTTTGTCGATATCGAGCCCGCCGCCTTGCTCATCTGAGGCGACGGCGAGAGAATAGCCACCAAGCGCCTTGCCTGCTTTGATTTCGACCGGGCCGTCGCCAACTGAGAGGAGTGCGCCAGGTGCCACATTGTAGCGTGCGACCAACTGGGCAATGGCGTCATGTTTGGTGAAGCCAGGGGCGTGCGCACCGGGGCCAAAAATGCCTGCATCGAAGTACGAATCAATTTTGAGGGCGGCACTTTCACGCACAAGATGGTGATACTCAGTACCGCTCACGAGCGCAATACGGATATCGCGTTGGGCTAGTGCCTGCAAAAACTGTCGAGCGCCGGCAATCATGAACGCATCGGCAGTTGTTTCGTCGGTGATTGAGGCAACCCGTGCGTCGATTTGGCTCTTCATTGCGTTACTAAATTGGTCGAGATAGTGCTGAGCACCCCGATGTGGCCCGCCATACAACAACACCTGTTCATCGACCCATGCCATCTGAATGATGCTTGGTTGGCCTGTTGAATGGGCGATATAGGTGCGGATGTCGGCGTCAATGTGGGTAAGGTTAGGATGATAATCGTATAATGCGGCTTTCATCACGCCATGCATAACTTGTTGCCAGCCAATACGAATTAGCGACATGGTGCCATCAAAATCGACGGCGGCGAGGGTGAATTTGCGTTCGGGCGCACGGAGAAGTTCAATCATTCGGTATGATCCTGTGGAATCAGCGGGCTCGTCCATGTCCAACCGCCATCAATAATCAGGGTTTGGCCGACAAGCATGCTCGCAAGTGGCGAACAGAGGTACAAGACGGTATCTGCGACATCTTGGGGTTGGCCGACGCGTCCTACTGGGGCAAGTTGGGCCCAAGTTTGGGCATAATTGGGATCATCTACGAGATTGCGTTCATTGAGTGTTGCGCCGATGGCGACGGCATTGACGCGAATCTGCGCCGGTGCCAACTCGACTGCGAGCGTGGCGGCGATGTGGCGCAAGGCAGCCTTGCTGGTGCCATAGATTGATGCGCCGGCCATGGCGGTGATGCCGGTGACTGATGACGAAAATACAATTGCCCCGGGTGTACCTTGGGCTTTCATTTGGAGGGCGGCTGCCCGCGCACCAAAGTAAGCACCCTTGACGTTGAGATCGAAGACATTATCCCAGGATTGTTCGTTCATTTGCTCGATTGGTCCAAAAACTGTGACTCCAGAGTTGGCCACAAAGATGTCTAGACCGCCGAGGATGCGTACTGCCTCAGCGACAATGCGTTCGTTCTCGCTGACATGGCGCAAATCGGCGTGGATGGCGTGTAACATGCCGCCAGCGGCGGCGATGGCGGCAACCACAGGTGTGACGCGTTCGACTTCGTTGAAATAAACGCCGACGACGCGACATCCTGCCAACGCAAGCGTCGTGGCGATAGTTGCGCCGATTTCGCGGTTGATGCCGGTGACGATGGCACGTTGGTTGGTGAGCGAGAGTGGTGGCGTTGGTATTTGCATCGTTTGTACCTACACAAAAGGGGTGGCACGTCGTGCCACCCCTTGACGTTTTGGACTAGTCGCGTGAGAACGCTGCATCAAACTGGACGTTTGATGGGGTGAAGTCGTTGCGGCGTACAAATGCACAGGCATCAGTGGCGCCGTACTCGCGATCCATGCCGCTGTCCTCCCACTCCACCGACAACGGTCCTTGGTAGCCGATGCGATTGAGCGCGCGGAAGATGGGGCCCCACTGCATTTGCTCGCCACGCCCTGGTGAGACAAAATCCCAGCCGCGACGGGCATCGCCAAAGTTTATATGTGAGCCGAGGATGCTGGTGTGACCATTGAGGTTACGGGCGCTCTCCTTGACGTGCACGTGGTAGATGCGGTCGCTGAAGCGCTCAATGAAGGCCACTGAATCGATGAACTGGTGGTACAAGTGGCTTGGGTCGAAGTTGATGCCGAAGCCGGGGCGATTGCCGATGGCGTTCAAGGCGGCCTCGGTGGTGTAGATGTCGTAGGCGATTTCGGTTGGGTGTACCTCGAGGGCGAACTTGACACCGACTTCATCGAAGACATCGATGATCGGGTTCCAGCGATTGGCGAAATCCTTGTAACCAGCCTCGATCATGGCAGGGCTGTTGGGTGGGAACGAGTAAATCAGGTGCCAAATTGATGAACCGGTAAAGCCGTTGACGACTTTTACGCCGAACTTTGCGGCAGCGCGTGCGGTATCCATCATTTCTTTGGCGGCTCGCTGGCGTACGCCCTCAGGATTGCCGTCGCCCCATACGTGTGGCGGCACGATGGACTTGTGGCGCTCGTCGATGTTGTCACACACCGCTTGGCCAACCAAGTGATTGCTGATGGCGTAGCACTTGAGACCGTACTTCTCGAGCGTGGCCTTCTTGGCTGGGATGTAGTTGGGATCGTTGAGGGCTTTGCTGACCTCAAAGTGGTCGCCCCAACACGCCAACTCGAGACCGTCATAGCCGAAGCTCTTGGCCTTGGCACACAAAGTCTCAAAGGGCAAATCCGCCCACTGACCGGTGAACAACGTAACTGGACGTGCCATGATGCATTATTCCTTTCGTGATGATATCGTGTCACCTCGACATACAAACATAGGTCGAGGTGATTCACATGCTTAATACTCGGGTGAGACCCACTGTTTGCTGCCGGCTGACTTTTCGATGGCGTCGAGGACTGCTTGACAACGCACACCGTCGTCGAAAGTCGGGTCAGGCGAGACGCCATCGGCGATGCCGTGCATGATGTCGCGCACGCCGTGAGTGAACGTGTGCTCCCAGCCGATGATGTGGCCGGCTGGCCACCAGGCATTCATGTAGGGGTGGACACCTTCGGTGACCAAGATGTTGCGGAATCCGGTGGCATCGGCGGCATCGTCGTTGAACAACACATTGAGCTCATTCATGCGCTCAAGGTTGAAGACGATGCTGCCCTTTGAGCCGTTGATTTCGAATGAGTTGAAGTTGCGGCGACCATTGGCGAAGCGGGTAACCTCGAAGGTGCCGACGGCGCCGTTATCGAAGCGGGTCATGAACAAGGCGGCGTCATCGACGGTGACTTCGCCGTACTCGGCTGAAGCGGCAGCACCCAAGCCGCCAGTCGTACCGGCCAAGATGGGACGCTTCTTGATGAAGGTCTCGGTCAAACCGGTGACTTCGGTGATTTCGCCGACGAGCATGCGGGCCAAGTCAATGCTGTGGGCGCCGAGGTCGCCGAGAGTGCCTGATCCGGCAAGGTTCTTTTGCAAGCGCCAAACGAGTGGGAAGTTGGGATCCATAATCCAGTCCTGCAAGTAGACTGCACGCCAGTGATAGATGCGACCAATGCGACCATCTTGTATCAAGCGCTTGGCAAGCTGTACGGCTGGGACCCGACGATAGTTGAAGTTGACCATGCCCACGACGCCGTTCTTCTTGACTGCTTCGGCCATGGCACGGGCCTCGGGCAAGGTGTTAGCAAGTGGCTTCTCGCAGAAGACGTGCTTGCCCTCGTTGGCGGCGGCAATGGCGATCTCGGCGTGTGAGTCGCCTGGGGTTGATACATCGACGAGGCCGATGTCCTTGCGGGTGACCAACTTGCGCCAATCGGTCTCGTAGCCTTTCCAGCCCATGTCGTGGGCGGCCTGCTTGACGGCGGCCTCATCACGACCACAGAGTGCTGTCAGCTCAGGAGTGAGTGGCATATCGGGAAAGAAGTGACCAACCTGGCGGTAGGCGTTCGAGTGGGATTTGCCCATGAACTTATAACCGACCAACCCAACACCAATTGTTTTGCTCATGATGAAAACCTCCGACTAATTGGACGACTGAATGGTGGTGATCTCGATGCTGTTGCCAAACGGGTCGGTGCAGAAGAATCGCGGACGCCCCGGGATGGCGATGGTATCAGTACAGGTGACACCTGCGGCCGTGAGCCGTGCACGCAAGGCGGCCTGATCATCGACGTGTAAACAAAAGTGACGCCCAAGCCCAGCACTTTGAGGTTCGGCATAAAGATGCAACTCGCCGTCACCCACACCAAACCAGACCAAATCGAGCTCACGCAACGCTTCGGGTACGGGTACTTCGCGTAGACCGATGAGGTCTATATAAAAGTGACGGGCAGCTAATGCACTTTCGGGGCCAGGGGGGCGAGGCACACTCACATGATGAAAGAGAGTTGGCATAGGTTTTGCTCCGTGCGAACAGCGTCGTTACTGTGTAGGTCATTGAGCGTGATACCGCTAGTGTAGATGAGAGCGTTGCTTGCGTCAAGTTTATTTATGCATCAAGATAGTTGTTTTTGACGTATAGTCATGAAGAACAATGATTGCGTATGAGGGAAAAGAACGTGAGTGTTGTACAACGATTTTGGGCAGGCATGCGCATGCCGTTTGAAGCATGGGGTGAATTAAAAGCCATTCGAGGTCGCCGATACATTATCATCCCCATCTTGTTAAACATTATCTTGGCAATTTTGATTTTTCGCTACGGTTTGAGTGGTTGGATTGTCCAGATCCTAGTAGATTTGCTCGACGCCCGTCTAGATGCTGGCTGGCAGTGGCTTGTGTCACTAGCGAATGTGATTTTTAACGTAGTTGCGTTTATCATGGTCTCGGTGATTGCCGTGCGTGTTGGTACGATTATCGGTAGCCCGTTTTATGGGTTAGTAGCAGAGCGGATCGATGATAAATACTTGGCTGGTGAATCAGCTCCACACGTGACCGTTTTGCAGAGTATTCGGAATGCATTGTGGTATGAGGGGCGCAAGTTGGTGCTAGTAGCTCTACTTTCACTGATGGGATTTGTTCTCGAGTTCATACCAGTCATTGGCGTATTTATCGGCTCTACGTTTGTGTTAGTGAGTCTAACTGTTGTGGTTTTACTGGACTACACCGACGTGCCGTTGAGTCGGCGTGGGATCTTGTTCCGCCAGCGCTTTGCACTGTTTCGTCGATATTTGCCTGAAATTTTGGGGTTTGCTGTGATTATGGTGCCGTTGTCAACCGTGCCTATTGTTAATTTTGTGGCAGTGCCGTTGGGTATTACAGCTGGTGCGCTTCTGTTTGTGAAATATATGAAACCGACAATTGCATCCTAAACACATAACCGGCGAGTAATTCAACTCGCCGGTTATGTTGGGGTGCCGTTACATGGTTGCGCCGAGCATCCAGGGGTTGAACTCTTCTTCACCGATATCTTGGGCCTCGCTCAGGCTTGGTTTGCCTGAGGCAACATCAATCAGGTAGTCAAAGATGCGCTGACCGACTTGGGCAATTGTTTCATCGCCGGTAATTATGGTACCTGCATTAATATCCATGTCACCGCGCATGCGCTCGTACGTAGTAGTGTTAGTTGAGATTTTGATGCTTGGTACAGGTTTAAAGCCGAAACAACTGCCGCGCCCAGTGGTAAACACAATCATATTGCTCCCACCGGCAACCTGGCCAGTGGCTGAGACGGGATCGTATCCAGGTGTGTCCATGAACACAAAGCCACGCTCAGTGATGGGCTCGGCGTATTCATAGACGGCTGAGAGTGGTAGACTTCCGCCTTTCGCCACGGCGCCGAGCGACTTCTCGTAAATCGTAGTTAAACCGCCAGCCTTGTTGCCATGACTCGGGTTATTGTCGATTTCAAAGCCATGGGTACGCGTGTAATCCTCCCACCAGTGAATGCGTGAGATGAGCTTTTCAGCTACTGCCTGATTAATTGCACGGCGGGTGAGCATGTGTTCTGCGCCGTATATTTCTGGAGTTTCGGAAAGCACCGCGGTACCCCCGTGTTTGACGAGCAAGTCTACTGCATATCCGAGGGCTGGGTTAGCGCTGATGCCACTAAATCCATCGCTCCCACCACATTGGAGTGCAAGATTGATATGTTCGACCGAGGCGGGTTTACGGCTGAAGATGTTAGCATTGGCGAGCACAGGCTTGAGAGCCTCGATGCCGGCGTCAATGGTCGCAGCCACCCCACCTTCGTCTTGGATTGCGAGATACGGTGGCAAATCCATCGCGCCGAAGCGGGCGCGGTGTGCTTGGAACAATCCCTCGAATTGATTGGTTTCGCACCCTAATCCTACAAATAGATATCCGGCAACGTTCGGATTGCGGGCGAATCCGGCGAGTGTGCGTTGGAGCATGCCCAGCTCAGGGCTACCGTCACGAGTGGCACAGCCGTGTTTGTGCGCCAGTGCAATGATATCAGTGACATTCGGGTAGTGAGGGAGCAATTCGGCTTTGGCACGAGCCACGATGCGTTTGAGTGTGTGGGATGAGCAATTAACCGTACCGATGACCGCGACTGTATTACGAGTGCCAACTGATCCATCTGCACGATGGTACCCTAAAAACGTCCGACGCTCGCCCTCAGGTACATACTCTATAGATTTGATATCGCTGGCTACCGCATAGTCGAGTTGCATGCTGCCAACACTGAGGTTATGCACGTGGATGTGATCGCCGGGTTGGATATCCTTCTGGGCGAAGCCGATTATCTGGCCATAGCGTCGCACAACTTCGCCGGTCTTGATAGGCGCAATTGCCACCTTATGCCCTGCATTAATGACCGAGGTGGTTTTGATTTGGCGCGTGCCGACAGTAATTGTGCGACCAGGACTCAACGGAATAAGCGCAATCACGAGATTGTCATCAGGGTGAAGGTGAATGGTGGCAGTCTCTTGGAATGAAATGTGCATCGATGCACCCTTTCTGTAACATGCAGGCGGTCACACCACGATGTGAGGAATCAGCGTGCCTATTTGTTGCCGAATTTGTTCTGCTGACATGAGTGGTGTAATGATAACCGATGTTTGGTCGGCATCAAGTTTGCTATTGTTGCTGATAACACACATCGGCTTAAGATTACGAGATCGCTGATTTATCGTATGCAGATATCCTTCATCGATTATTAGCAAATCGTGTGCATCAGTATAGTTGTTGATTTCTACAAGTGGTGTTGCGCTGAGTTCACGAAGCACTTCGGTGATAGTGGCAAAGAGCTCATTGTCACGGGTGTGTTTGGCAACACGAATGCGAGGTGCATCAGCACTTGGAAGTGTCAACGTGAATCGCGTGCCACGTGGTAACACGCCATAATTCTCGATTTTACCGTGATGTTGCATCACGATAGCATGGACGATGGCCAAGCCTAATCCCATGCCTTCACCAACCGAGCGGGTAGTCACAAATGGCTCAAAGATAGTTTTACGTACATGGGGAGCAATGCCAGGACCGCTATCGTCAATATTGACGATTATGCTTTGCGTGTTTCTCTGCATACTAATGGTTAATTTGCGTTCTGTATCAACTTGTTGCATTGCTCTGATGGCGTTATCGATGAGGTTGATAAACACCTGTTCAAGTTGAGATTCGACACCAATTACAAGGTAGTCATCAGGTGCGACTTTGAAGTCGATATTGACTTGGTAGGCATGACTACTTTGTATGTATGGCGCTATAATCCGCATAACACACTGATATAAATTTACTGTACTCGTGGGGAACTGTTGCGGTTGGAGTAATGATCGGAGCTGTTGCACAATACGTCCAGCTCGTTGCGATGTTTGCTCAATAACCTCAAAGTCATGACGTGTTTGTGTGTCGTGTTGATTCAGTAGTTGGAGTTGTGCAATACCTCGGATTACACCGATTGGATTATTGAGTTCATGTGCAACACTGGCAATCATTTGGCCAATCAACGCAAGTTTTTCGCGTTGCTTGATGCGGTTCTCAAGTTGGCGCATTGGAGTGATATCTTTGACGACAAACAGGAGATCATCATTGCTCATTGCATTTGTCGCCACGAGCGCGTTAAAGGGTTGCCCATCGCCACGGAGTAATTCCATCTCAAAGTTGTAAGTACTGTTTTCCTTGATGGAGTTGTAGTGCTTTTGCATGACATCTTGCATCTCTGTGCTACACAATACATGGAATGGTTTGTCATTGAGCTCGTTGATTTGGTATAGCAATGTAGCGAGTGGTTGTTCATTGAGGACGCGCATTTGCCATGTATGACGGTTTACTAAGATTAGAACATCCGGTGAACTATTGATAATAAGTGCCAGATTAGCCCGGATTGTCTCAGCCTCTTCGTACAAACTGATATATCGATCAGCTGCATGTTGGAGTGATGAGTGGAGATTTGCATTAGTCACGGCGCGCGATAACTGATTGCTGACTGCATTCAAAATTTGCAAATCGCGCGGTGTGAAGTTTAGTTGAGATTTGTATGGATGTGCAGCCAGAAGCAAACCGATGATTTTTTCGTCGGCGGTGAGTTTACCTCCAATAATATGACCAATATAAATCATCATTTGATTGGTTAACATACTGTCCATAGGAAGATTGGTTGGAATGACACCTTTTTCGCTGTCGGGTAAGATTTGGTCAAATGCAGACCACAATAGTCGTGGATTCGTTTTAGATACCTCAAGAATAATTGGCGGCACTCGGCGATGTGCTGCAATATACGGTAGACCATGTTCGTTAATCAATACAATCGCTGTCATGCTGCCGAACTCGGCGACATCGAGAATGTCAAGGGCACGATTGAGGAGCTCATGTAAGTTCAGTGAACTATTCACGACGCTCGTGATATGTTGAAATAGGTCAAGTTCGCGTTCGCGGAGCTGAAATTCTTGTTCGATCGTAATTCGCTCTTGAATGTCGCGGAGCGTAATCATGTATTCAACTTGATTATCCTGGCGGAACAACTGAGCTTCTAACTCAATGGGTGTAACAGTATTTCGCACCAAATTAAGAATACCTGTTTGATACGACACCTTGTCGACTAACATGGTATTAAGTTGGGCTGATTGTTCAGACCAGGTGTTTGATGGGTGATTTTCGGACTCAGCGAGCACGGAGGTCAGCGTGAATGTGTTGTCATCGTCGATGCCAATCATCCGTCGCGCAGCGTGATTCATATGCGTTACCGTTAAATCGCCATCGGTGATAAGCAAGGCAAAACTGGTTTCGTTTAGCAAAAATCGATAGCGCTGTTCGGATTCGTTGAGTGCCGTGGTTAGGCGTATACGAGCGTAGTGTGACGAGACAAAGTCGGCAAATTGACGTGCATAGACCACATCGCGATCGGTCAGAATCTCGCGCAGTTTGTGACAAATGCCAATAAACCCAATCATGCGTTGGTTGGTGTGAAGCGGAACACAAATCATGACTGAGTCACCTGTGATCTGGGCGATTTTTTGCAGAATGAACGATGGTTCTTCTGCAAGTGTGGTGGTATAAAAGTTCTGCGCGAGTTGTGCGCGGAGTTCAGGTTCAAACGGGTATTCGCAATGTGTATCAGTGAATGAACTATGTACTAAGCGGAGTTTGTCATCATGGATGAGGGCAAAAAGTACGTGATTTGTATCAAAAATTGCCATACAGGCATTACAAACTTCAGCAAAGATTTGCTCTTCACTTTGGATGGTGACAAGTTGGTTGATTTGGTAATTAAGGCGTTCGAGACGTGTTATTTGTGTGGCGAGATACGACTGTGCGTGGAATTGAGCGATACTCCCCTGGAGATAGTGAAGCGACGTCATGATGTGCGTGATATCGTACTCATCAAAGAACGGCCCGCCAATCAAGGCAAACCCGAGATGGCGATGATTGCTCATCAGTGGGATGCCGATGAACTTGTGGATGCCGGTGATTGAGAACCGATGATGTAAATCCTGAAAGAGGTTTGCTTCACCATCAGTTGACATAATTTGACTAAGATCGTCAAATGATTGATATGCTGATGTGCGATTAACCACGTAAGATAAAATTTTGGGGTCTGGTAATCCTGTAATCGCAAGTTGGCGACCAAATACCCATAATCCGGCAAAGTCACGTGCCATTACTGGATACGATTCCTCAGCTGATGCAGGGGTTTGCAGGAGTGAGATGATAACACCGATGTTGATTTTGGCAAAGTGCTCTTGTAACTGGAAAATCATGTTGCGCAGACCTGTATCACCGACGATTTTAGCTAAGAACTTTTCTATCGTTTGGTCGAATATTTCTTTGCGATTTGAGTCGTTTTGTTCGGCGAGTACCAGTAAAAAAAGATTGACGCGCTCGAAATAACGCAATAACACCTTGCACTCAAGACGTTTGGATCCTACCAAAATCGTTGTGCCAATGCGAAGTGCCTGTTTATTGGTGTGTGCTTGAGCCATCAGCTCGGCAAAGCTGAGTGTCTCAGATGAAAGTACAGAGTGTAATGGGTGTTCGCATACTTGCTCGTATGTCAGCCCGAAAAGTTCAAGAGCGCTGTTTGTGGCGTGTGCGATGACGCCATTTTCGGAAATGTACAGTGCTGCCCAGGGTGGATTATAGCTAAAACGTTCGCTGAGTTTGGTTGGTTGATACGCTGTTAACATCTGGCGAACTCTCTTGGATGTCGTCAAAAATACAATAACATTCTATCATGCTTGACAACAACTGATTTAGTTTATATAATCTTTTCACAATTTAATAGCGCAACTCTTATCCAGAGAGGTGGAGGGACCGGCCCTATGAAACCTCGGCAACCAGAGTGTTATGCGTGCATTGCAACGACGACGTTCGCAGCCATAACAGATCACAGGTGCCAAATCCGGCAGTATATCTGGACGATGAGAGCAACGCGCGTGCGACCTGCTGATGCACAGCAGTGAGATGTACCCACGAATGTTGCTCTTGTAGACCAGACAAGAGTGATTTTTTTATGCAGGAGTACATCAGATGACGAATGCCTCAGATTTCAAGGGTTTTGAGACGCTGTCATTGCACGCTGGTCAAACCCCGGACCCAACCACTGGGTCACGCGCGGTGCCTATCTACCAGACCACCTCATACCAATTCAAGGACACGGACCACGCAGCCCGTTTGTTCGGCCTGCAGGAGTTCGGCAACATCTACACGCGCATCATGAACCCAACCACCGATGTGCTTGAGCAACGCATTGCAGCGCTTGAGGGTGGTGTGGGTGCGTTGGCGTTGGCATCAGGCCAAGCCGCTCAAACGCTCGGCGTCCTGAATATTGCAAGCGCAGGTGACAACATCATTTCATCGAGCGACTTGTACGGTGGTACCTACAACTTGTTCCGGCACACCTTGCCCAAGATGGGCATAACGACCAAGTTTGTCGATGCCCGTGACCATGAGGGCTTCCGCAATGCAATCGACGACCGTACAAAGTTGGTTTACCTTGAGTTGGTCGGTAACCCACGTCTTGACATTGTCGATCTTGAGACAATTGCCAAGATTGCCCACGAGAAAGGCGTGCCGGTGATGGTTGATGCCACCACTGCAACTCCATATCTGTGTCGGCCAATTGAGTGGGGTGCGGATATTGTGTTGCACTCAGTGACCAAGTATATTGGCGGTCATGGCACCTCCATTGGTGGTGTATTGGTGGATAGCGGTAAGTTTAATTGGAACAACCCACGATTCCCCGAGATGACCACGCCAGATGCCTCATATCATGGTTTGGTCTATCACACGCTCGGCGCACCGGCCTACATCCTCAAGGCTCGTGTCCAGGGTTTGCGTGACATCGGCGCAAGCATTAGCCCGTTCAATTCGTTCATGATTTTGCAGGGTATTGAGACGCTCGGATTGCGCATGGAGCGCCATTGCAGTAATGCACTTGCCGTAGCCAAGCATCTGCAAAACCACAGCAAAGTGTCATGGGTGCGCTACCCTGGTTTGAGTGATCATTCGAGCTATCATTTGGCACAGAAGTATATGCCAAAGGGGCAGAGCGGCATTCTGGGCTTCGGTGTGAAGGGTGGACGCGCAGCAGGTACGGCGTTCATCAATAACCTCAAGCTCTTCTCGCATGTGGCGAACATCGGTGATGCACGCAGCTTGGCGATTCACCCGGCATCGACGACACATAGTCAGTTGACCGCTGATGAGTTGAAGCTGACTGGAGTGACCGAGGACTTTATTCGCCTGTCAATTGGTATTGAGACCATCGATGATATTTTGGCGGATATCGATCAAGCGTTGGCCACGGTGTAGTTGATTGAACGGCGAGTGGAGTCAAAGGTATGTCACAGCAATTACCAGGGGTGGGCATTGTTGAAACGCAGTATTTCGATTGCGAGAGCGAGTTGCAGTTGACATCGGGCCTTGTGCTACCGGGGTTCCGGTTGGCATTTGAGACCTATGGACATCTTAATGCGCAACGCGATAACGCGATTCTGTTGCTTCATGCACTCTCAGGAGATGCGCATGCTGCTGGCTACCACTCGCCGTCTGATCGTAAACCGGGTTGGTGGGATGAGATGGTTGGACCTGGCCGAGCATTTGATACGAATAAGTACTTCTTTATTTGTAGTAACGTGCTCGGCGGATGTAAAGGGAGTACCGGTCCAAACAGTATCAATCCGTTGACAGGTAAACGCTGGGCAAGCGACTTTCCTGTGTTAACCATCAAAGATATGGTGGCGGCACAGGTACATCTCATTGATTATTTGGGGATTCAGCGTTTATTTGGTGTAGCTGGCGGATCGATGGGGGGATTCCAAGCGATTGAGTGGATGATTGCACATGCTGATCGTGTCAACAGTGCTATTCTTTTGGCGACCACTGCGAGCTCATCGGCGCATGCAATTGCGTGGAATGCAATTGGTCGACAGGCGATTGTTCGTGATCCAAAGTGGCGGGGTGGACATTATCCACTGGATGATGCGCCTGTTGATGGGTTGAGTGTGGCGCGTATGATTGGGCATATCACGTATTTGAGCGATGCATCGTTAAGTCGTAAGTTTCCTGAGCGATTTCAAGGTGGCGATGCGCCAGTATATACGCTCGCTGATGAGTTTGCACTTGAGTCATATTTGAATTATCAGGCACAACGTTTTAATGAGCGTTTTGATGCGAACAGTTACTTGTACATCACCAAAGCCATGGATTACTGGGATGGGACTCGTGGATATGCTGATTTGAATGAAGCTCTAGCGCATTGGCGCAAGCCCACCTTGATTGTATCGTTTGATTCGGATTGGTTGTATCCGACTCGTGATGCCAAGACAATTGCACAGGCAGTAGGTGAAGATGCCACGTTTATTGAGTTGTCGTCGCCGGCAGGGCATGATGCGTTTTTGATTGAATCTGCCATGCAAACGCCGATAATTCAGCGTTTTTTGCGTCAAACAGAAATGGTCATTGCATAGTTGCCTGTGACTGATTAATCCCGAGTATGATGCTACAGGTGCATGGTGTTTGGTTTTTTGTTATTGTAAGATACTGAAAAAATGCGCTATATTATCTGACGAGTTATACATATGCCGAAGTGATGTACGTGTGTTCTTTTGCAGAATGGAACCATACATCTGTTCAATCCAAGGGTGCGTATAATCTAATAGAAC
>Ga0315902_10003882_pt1 | contig 22031 bp, 15 predicted proteins | sample LakEriMetagenome_9_FD_203523 | JGI IMG/M metagenome (GOLD analysis project Ga0315902, IMG submission 203523) | Freshwater fungal communities from buoy surface, Lake Erie, Ohio, United States - Buoy 12 MA117 | ecosystem: Environmental > Aquatic > Freshwater > Lake > Lake biofilm | place: USA... | reverse complement strand
CTAGGGGTTCCAAACGGATTTGATAACGCGATTGCTCCCTACAGATATTCCATATGGAGCTTTTTTCGCACCCTTTTTGCCACAAGGAGGAGGAATGGGGGGAAGGCATGAATAGCCTTGGCAACTTAGCAAGGGTACGGATATTGCCCTTTTCGGGAGGTTAAGGGGCGGAAACCCCCCTTCGAAGCCGTCGCTGCGGCATCTTTTGGCATGGCCAAATTATGGCGATCGGATAAACTAGGAGGCATCGGGCTATTGAGGACGTATCGCCATTTCCCTAGGACAAGATGCCGCACCCCGCGGCTGATGGAAGCTCACCATGAACACTTACAGTCTCGATTACATCGATGACCTGTACGTTCAGTATGTTCGCGACCCTTCGAGCGTATCGGAGGTTTGGAGGAAGTACTTCGAAGAGTTTTCCCTCGTATCGCAGAACTCGGCCGAACCGCTGACGGCGGAATCGAGCGAAGCGGCCGACTCCAAGGACTGGAACAGTCACCCTTCCGCTCGTGAAGCCATGTGGTTGGCGAAGATGCAGGAGCGAGTCGACCAGATGGTGCGGGAGTACCGCGTGCGCGGCCACCTGATCGCCCAGCTGGATCCCCTCGGCATCGCCCGACAGCGTCCCCCGGAACTCGATCCCCAGTCGCATGGCTTCACCCAGCAGGATCTCGATCGCCCGTTTACCTGCAATTCGCTTCAGTACGTCAACTCCCGGACATTGGGAGACATTCTCAATAAGTTGCGCAACACCTACTGCCGCAGCATCGGTGCCCAGTTCACTCACATCGACAATCGCAACATCCGGGACTGGCTGCAAGCGCGGATGGAGAGCGTCGAGAATCGGCTGGAGTTGTCGCGCGATGTCCAAGTGCGGATCTACACGCGGCTTGCGGATGCCACCATCTTCGAAGAATTTGTTCGAAAGAAGTTTGTGGGCGCCAAGACCTTCTCGCTAGAAGGTGCTGAGAGTCTGATTCCGCTTCTGGATCTAGCCTTGGAGAAGGCGGGGCAGCAGAATGTTCAGGGTGTCGTCATGGCGATGGCGCACCGAGGCCGGATGAATGTGCTGGCCAACATCATGCAGAAGCGGGCGCAGAGCATCTTCTGGGCCTACAACGATCCCAAGCCAGAGCTGCATCGCGGTGGCGGCGATGTGAAGTACCACATGGGCTACAGCAGCGACTGGACGACCAGCAACGGCAAGAAAGTCCATATCTCGCTCTGCTTCAACCCCAGCCATCTGGAGTTCGTCAATACGGTGGCTCTGGGGCGTTGCCGTGCCAAGCAGGATCGCGAGATGGACTTGCAGCGCCAAGAGCAGCTGACCATTCTGATCCACGGCGATGCAGCGTTTGCCGGCGAAGGAGTCGTTCAAGAGACGCTCAATCTCAGCCAGCTTCGAGGCTACCACACTGGCGGCACGCTGCATGTGATCATCAACAACCAGATCGGCTTCACCACCGAAGCCGAAGAGGGCCGATCCAGCATCTACGCCACCGACGTCGCCAAAATGCTGCAGATTCCGATCTTCCACGTCAACGGAGAGGATCCGGAGGCGGTGGCGCAGGTGGTCGATCTGGCGATGGACTTCCGCCATGAGTTCAAGCGAGACGTCGTGATCGACATGTACGCCTACCGCAAACTGGGGCACAACGAAGGGGATGAACCGCGTTTCACCCAACCGCTGATGTATGCGGCGATCGACCAGCGAAAGAGCGTCCGCGAGAGCTACCTGGAGCGACTGCTGGAGATGGGGGGCATGTCCCGACAGGAAGCCGATGCGATCGGGGAAGCCCGCCACAACAAACTCTCCAAGGAGTTCGACCTAGCCAAGTCGGAGGAGTATGTTTCGGACCTGCAGACACTGGGCGGTTGCTGGCAGGGATATTATGGCGGTGCAGAGCCGGCAGGAACGCTGGCCGATACCAATATCACCCCCCAGCAGCTGAAGGACCAACTGCTGAAGCTCTGCGATATCCCTTCCACCTTCCATCTCCACAAGAAGCTGCTGCGACTGTTCGAACTGCGAAAGGAGATGGCCGAGGGGACCAAGCCACTTGATTGGGCGGCCGGAGAGGCGCTTGCTTTTTCTTCTCTGCTCCTGGAAGGCCATCCCGTTCGATTGTCCGGGCAGGACTGCGAACGCGGGACCTTCTCGCATCGGCATGCCGTTCTGCACGACACCGAAGACAATTCCGAATACATGCCCCTGGCCAATCTCAGTTCCGATCAGGCGCGGATCGAAATCATCAACAGCCCGCTATCCGAAGCCGGGGTGCTTGGCTTTGAATATGGTTACAGCCTCGACTGCCCCGAAGGACTGGTCGCTTGGGAAGCTCAGTTCGGCGACTTCTGGAATGTCGCTCAGGTTATCGTCGATCAGTTCATCGTGAGCGCCGAAGATAAGTGGGGGCGCTTGAGCCGATTGGTGATGATGCTGCCGCACGGTTTTGAGGGGCAGGGACCCGAACATTGCAGTGCGCGTCTGGAGCGAATGCTACAGGCGACGGCCGAACACAACATTCAGGTCTGCCAGCCCTCGACTCCTTCGCAGATGTTTCATCTGCTGCGCCGGCAGGTGCTGAGTCCTTGGAGCAAGCCGCTGGTGGTGCTGACACCCAAGAGCCTGCTGAGGCATCCCCTGTGCGTGTCGGCCGCCAAGGAATTCACCGACGGTTCGTTCCAGAAAATCCTGATGGAAGATCTGGCGACGGGCGTCGCGATCGATCGCGTGATCCTATGCACCGGGAAAGCCTACTACGAGCTGGCCGAAGAGCGACAGAAGCGCGGTGTGAAAAACGTGGCGATTGTCCGTATCGAGCAGCTTTACCCACTGTCCAGCGAAGAACTGCTGGCTGCGTTGGTTCCCTTCGCTAAGGGGACCGACTTGGTCTGGTTCCAGGAAGAACCAGCCAACATGGGATCGTGGACCCACATCAAGATGCGGTTTGGCGATGCCTTGCAGAGCCGGTTCCCGTTGCGACTCATCTGTCGCCCGGAGTCGGCTAGCCCGTCGACCGGATCGCTGGCGACACACAAATTGGAGCAGCGAGAAATCCTCGACGCTGCCTTCGACGGGGTCTAGCAGGGAATTCCCTTGGCCCCGCACTCCTTGCGGATTCCACGAAAACCTAGCATGCCTCATGGGGGACTTGATCCCGAGGATGCTAGCAGGTGGGAACTTGAGGAGCTTAGCGGTTAGGGCGTCTGGAGAAACTTCCCTCGCGTCGCTATCCTGGATTCGTTGCAGGCTCGGCCAGCGGGCGGGCCGATAACCACCACCAACCGGGAGTCCACCCGCTAGACCCAGGGCCTCCCTCCCATTTCCACCGGAACCACGAATCGTCATGGCTCAGCTTGTTGTTCCCTCGGTCGGCGAAAGTATCCAGGAAGTTCAGATCAGCAACTGGCTGAAGAAGGAAGGAGACTGGGTGCAGGCTGGCGAAGAAGTGGTGGAGTTGGAAACCGAAAAAGCCACCGTTCAAGTTCCCTCCCCGGTGGCTGGGGTACTCACCAAGATTCTGAAGTCCAAAGAACAGTTCGCCACGGTGGGGGAGGCGATCGCGGAGATTGATCCGTCTGCCAAGCCGGCTAACGCCGCCGCGCCCGCTCCCGCTGCACCTTCCGCCGCGACCAGCACGCCAGCCGCCAAGCCAGCAGCCACCGGGCATGTCATGCCGGCGGCACAAAAGATGATGGAAGAGAAAGGACTCCGTCCCGACCAAGTCGTCGGCAGTGGTCCAGGTGGCCGAGTGCTGAAGGAAGATGTGCAGCGAGCTGTTCCAGCGGCACCCGTCGCCAGCACGCCAGCACAGGGTACTCTGGTTGCCTCCGCCCCCTCCAGCAAGCAGACACTGGAATCCCCCGCCGCTCTTCCCGTCGCCGCCAGTGGTCAGCGATCGGAAGAAGTCAAGCCGATGAGCATGATTCGGCGGACCATCGCTCAGCGATTGGTTCAGGCGCAGCATCAAGCCGCTCTGCTGACCACGTTCAACGAAGTCGACATGCAGCCGGTTATGCAGCTGCGCAACAAGTACCGCGACGCTTTCCAGGAGAAGCATGGGGTGAAGCTTGGCTTCATGTCCTTCTTCGCCAAAGCCGCCTGCGAAGCGCTGCGTCGGTTTCCTGCCGTCAATGCGGAAATCCGTGGCAACAACATCGTCTACCGCAATTACGCCGATATCGGTATCGCCATCGGCGGTGGCAAGGGACTGGTCGTTCCCGTTTTACGGAACGTCGAACTGATGTCGTTTGCATCCATCGAACGGACCATCGGCGAGTTTGCCAAAAAGGCGATGGAAAACAGGCTGATGCCGGAAGATCTCGAAGGGGGCACCTTCACCATCAGCAATGGTGGTATCTACGGTTCACTCCTTTCCACCCCCATCGTCAATCCACCGCAAAGCGCCATTCTGGGGCTCCATTCGATCCAGGATCGCCCTGTTGCTGTCCAGGGCGAGGTGGTGGTGCGGCCGATGATGTACCTTGCACTGACCTACGATCACCGGATCATCGATGGAAGGGAAGCGGTCACGTTTCTCCGAACCATTAAGGAAGTGATCGAAGATCCAACCCGGCTGTTCCTGGAAGTCTAAATCGGCCCAAGGTCGATGGTCCGACTTACCACCGCCAACTGCCGGATTCGAAACCGGCCGGCAGGGGTTCGCGCGAACGGGTCCATCCGGCAATTCCGTGGTTCGAATCCGTCCGGCTGACCGGAGTCGGCGGGATGGAGCCGTTGGGGGCAAGCTACGGATACAAGGCGTGCGGCGGATCTCACCCTCCCTGAGGGAGTGTAAAAAAACCGACCTCACCCTCCCCTTCAGCTGAGCCGCAAACAAACCTTACCCTTGGGAGGGTGACTGGGTGCTGTGGCCACCAGCATTTCTTGAGTCGCGGCAGTGAAGCGATCGTAACTCACAGAAATCCCGGATAGACTTGCGAATCGCATTGCCTTGCTTCGGCTGGGGTGTGAAGGAGCGTGCAAGCTGTTGGTGTGTGCGCCGAAGCATCCTGGTATCCGTCATGGCGCCGCAGTGGCCTTCCTTTCGCATCGAAGTTCCTTGGGACTCTCCCTGGCGCCCAGTCCCCTTCGGCTGATCGGCTGGCCACGCGGGACAGGATCGCGCTTGCGGCATGCGGATCGCGCCCTCGCTTGCGGCTCAAGGATGCTTTTCCCGCGCCACCAAGACAGCCTCGCGTGTTGCCGATTCTTCCAGCAGTTGCTTGGCGGAAACGGGGCTCCCTAAGTGGCTCGGTGAACTTTCTTTCAAGTTTGCCTCCGGGCCTCTCGTCTTGAATGAAACTGAGCCAGGTGGATCGAGCGTTCCACGGCGAATCGTCGGAAATTTTTCCTTGCCGGACCAGACGTGTCCCTTGGGGCGCCGAAAGATAAGTGTCAGATGGCGAACGGGTAGCCGGTCGCCAATCTCCTGGATGGTTGGAGTCCAATCATCCGTCGGCGATCCAATCTTCCAGAAAGTAGATCCAGTGGCCAAGTACTATCTCCAGAGCGGTGCCTTTCAAGGCGTGGTGGATCGTCCTTCCATCGAACAGGCGGCCGCTTGGTGCGTCGACCGCGCTCTGGAGTCGATTCAATTCGTCTACAACGAACGGGGATGGACGGCCAATCAGAAGTTCGACCAAGCCATCCTGGAGAGTCTGCTGTCTCTTGGACCGTCGATCGAGATCAGCGAACGAGGCTGGAATCGGAACGATGCGATCCGCCTGCCGACCGAAGCATTGGTGATCGCCTGGCATCTGCGCCAGAGCGAAAACTCCAGTGTGGACTTCTGAGCGAACCAGTCGTTGAATTGTCTTTTTCCCCGCCGCCCGCGGAATCAGACCTGCCGCCACCAGTCCTGAGGCGTCCAACCCTGCAGCATGGCTTCTGCCTCGATCCGATCGGCAAATCTTCTAGCATCCAACGGATATCCTGCCGTCGGCTTGAGGTCAGAGATCTCGCTACACCAGTAATGATTCCATCGAGCCATCGCCAACTCCCGAATCGTTTTGGCGATCATTGAGGCCAGGCCGATCGGTACCAGGGAATCTCCCTTGGCCAGAAACCGAATCTCGATCGGTATACCTTTCCAGGTCGATCGGTACTGGCTGCAGTCGGGATGCTCCTTCAAGGGAGTCCACCAGCAGTCGGGGAATTGATGCTGCAATGCTGACGCATATCGCTGACGTCCACCATGCTTATCGCACCATAGCTCGATGCTGCTAGGAAGTCGGCTGGACTCGGCAGCCAATCGCTCCAGTTGCCCGCGGAGCAATTCCAGAGAGGCGCTGGTCAGGACGTGCGCCTTGTTGCCTAGCCTTTCGACCTCCCTGTTGAACGCCTTCGCCTCCATCGCTCTTGCCGAAAGTACCAGCCGTTGAACTCCTAAACGCGTCAGCGAATCTCTGGCACCCTCCATCAGTGTTTCGGTCCTTACCGAGCAGATTGTCGGGATGGCTTCCTCTTCTGGCGCAATCGAAGCATACCAGGGCATGGACTGCAGCGTGTTCTGGTCATGATCGGGAAGCAGTGCGCTCCAGATTCCGGAGGGCTTCTCGGTTGGACTTGGGGTAGGCGCAGCACTGTTGTCAGCGGTGTGTTGAGCGGCAAGTCGGTTGGCGAGATCCAGGAAGACTTCGACCGCTTCCTTCAACAGAGAGCCGCTACGACCAGGGGCGTGGAGGATTTTGGAATCACCTAACGGGATCCATCCCCACGGATTTCGAGGGGGGCGAGGCTGGAAAGAGGGGGACAAGGCCGATTGCCATGCCGGGACATCCTCTAAGCCATCGACTTCCCATCCGGAAAAGCCTAGGCAAAGTGGCCCCAGGTTCGGCCCGTAGCCGGCTTCATCGATTCCAAAAATCCATCGCACAGATTGGAACCTTTGATGACTGGAAATCGTTAATCTCTTCGAGCCAAGATCGTTTTTTTTGGACTGGGATGCAGGTTCAATCCATAATCATAACAAGCGGCTAGTTTGTCGACTGGGGAAGATTGCCGGCGACTGCGGCTTTCTGTTTTCCTAGCGGATGCCTTGGGTCGACCGAAGTTCGGTGGCGGTTCCTGGCGCACGACACCAATCGGGCTCTTGTCTTTCTGAAGAAGATTTCGAATGTCCAACGATGACCGATGGTCCATTACCGCTCATTGCTCCGTCCAAACTTTTTTGCGGCGCGGAGGATACGCTAAGCTCTCCGGTGGCGCTCTGGCCGCCCTGATCGTTTCCATTCTGGAAATTCCCGTCACCGCTCAGACCGTGATCGTGACCGATTCGAACGGCACGGCGATTCCCGTTCAGGTGACTCCATCACCACCGATTGAAGCGACACCGTCAACTCCCGATGCAGCGCCATCCAAGGAGGGTGAGGCTTCGGAGCCCAAGTCATCCGAGGAAGGTCAGGAGAAACCGAAGGAAGGGGAGAAGAAGGAAGAGGGGAAGGAGAAAGCGATCAAGCGAACGAAGGAGCCACCGGAACCTCCCGACAAACGGGAGTTTGATGTGAAGCCCGACGAAAACGGGATGATCCAGTTTTCGTTTCGCAACCAATCGTGGCCCGATCTTCTGCAGTGGCTGGCGAGAGTCTCCGGTCGGACGCTCGACTGGCAGGAGCTGCCGAGTGATTATCTGAACATCTCCACCCAGCGTCCCTATCGACTTGAGGAGGCGCGCGACCTCTTCAATCGCCAGTTGCTGGCGCGTGGCTACACGATGATCGAGACCGAAGGGATGATTCAGGTCGTCAAGGCCGAAGGAATCAACATCGCGATGGTTCCCCGGGTGGATCCAAAACAACTTGATTCCCAGCCAGACCATCGATTTGTTCGAGTCGTCTTCCCTCTGGAGTCGCTGGTGGCAGAGGAGATCGTTGAGGAACTCAAGCCCTTGATCAGCGGCAATGGCAAGCTGTTCGCGTTGCGGCGAACCAACCGACTGGAAGCGATGGATGCGGTGGCAAATCTTCGGGAAGTTGCCAGAATCCTGGACGACGAGCAGTCGGCGGAATCGGTCGCTAAGCTGGCCAAGGAGTTTGTGCTGGAGCATGTTCGTGCAAGCGAAGTGATTCGGGATCTGGAGCGGTTTTTGGGGATCGAGAAGAAGGAGCGAGCGACCTCCACCAATCCCGAGTACGCCATGGCGATGCAGCAACAGCAGATGGCGATGGAGATGGCGGAAATGCAGATGCAGCAACAGATGCAGCAGCAGATGGGAGGTGCCGCAGGCCCGAAGCCGTCCAGTCGCAAGCGGAAGGATGAAGTCTTTCTTGTTGCCAACAATCGCCGCAATTCGATCATCGTCCATGCTCCCGACGATCGCATGGCAGAGATAGAGTCGTTCCTCAAGTCGGTGGATGTGCCAACCGATGCTGCCAACAGCATGAATTCCGATCTGAATATGCAAGTCTACCAGCTTCAGTCGCTGGATCCTGAGCGGTTGGTGAGCATGCTGATCAAGACCGATGCGCTCGGGCCGCTGACCAAAGTCGAGATCGACAAGGACAATCGATCGATCATCGCAGTTGGTCCCATCTACGATCATTTGCAGATCATGAAGGTCATTGAAAAACTGGATGGGGATGGTCGCCAGCTCTACGTCATCCCGCTTCGGCGTCGGCCCGCCGATCAGGTCGCGGGCTCGATCAAGTTGCTTTTGGTGCGAAAGGAACCTGAGGAATCCAGTTCCAACTCGCGATTTCGCTTCTATGACCCCTGGGGCTTCAACAGCAATCAGGACAAGAGCAAGAAGACCGAACAGCTGAAGGTGGCCGCCGACCTCGAAGAAAACCAACTTCTAGTCTGGGCCAATCAGCGGGAGAAGGAAGAAATCGATCGATTCCTGAAGCGGCTGGGAGAGGTCCCAGATGAGCAACAGCGTTTGCCTTGGCGCAGAATCGAAGCATCGAACTCCGAAGAGACCTTGCGCTACCTGAAGGAGCTAGAGCGCAGCTGGAAGGATCTTTCGCCCAATCCATTGATCCTTCCCGACGAATCGCAATTCCGCAAGTCGACACCTCCTGCATCTAGCGTGCAGCCTTCCGACGGGCGTCCGACAAGCCCACCCAAGGACGATGCGAAGCCAGAGGAATCTTCAATCAGTGAACCGATTACGTCATCTAACCCTGCGGCGGCTGACTTGGTGTCTCGTAGTAAGCCCCGGTTGGCACGCGCCGCCTTCGTGACCTCTGCACTACCTATGGAAGCCACGCCACCTGCGTCGGCCGAAGATCCGTCGGTTCCCACAACCGATGCCGCCTCCCATTCCATACCACCTCCGATTGAGATCCGTTTGGCGCCCGATGGGTCGTTGATTCTGCAATCGGACGACCAGCAAGCGGTCGATATGCTGGAAAGGTACATGCAGCAGAACAAACCACCGGTGCCACCTTTTCAGATTTTTTATCTGAAGCACAACAGCGCCAGTTGGGTGGTGATGAAGTTGCAGGACTATTTCAAAGAAGAGGAGTCGAAGGGGTCGGGCAGGGACGACTACCTGTCTTGGCTGTTCTTCGATGAGATGCCGAGGAAGAAGGAGCCTGAGACACAGGATCTGGGCAAGAAGCGAAAGCTTCGTTTCACTGCAGAAAATGATTCCAACACGGTGACGGTCCAGGGGGCCGACGAGGCAACATTGCAAGTCGTAGAGAAACTGATTGAAACTTGGGACGTTCCGGTGCCTCCCCGCATGAAGACGGCGCGCTACATCCAGCTGGTGAAAGTTCGTTATTCCAAGGCAGATTCGATCGTTGAAGCGGTCAAGGATGCCTATCGCGACAGCCTCAGCGAAAAGGATCGGACCTTCCAGACTCCCGGCAAACCTGGGGAGCAGTCGGGGGCCGAACGACGTTCGCTGTTCTCCTCGGAAGCCGACCTGTTCCTGGGCGTCGACAAGGTGACCAACACGATCATCGTCAATGCGAAAGACGAGGGGCTCTCCAAGGTGATCATCGAATTGATCGGAAGGCTGGATGAGTCGGCCAAGCCGTCCGGGGCGTTGGAAGTGCGAACGCTGAGTACCGGTTCGGGTAGCAAGCAACTGGAAAAAGCGCTGCGCTCCATCCTCCAGGCACCTCGTCCTGCCGGCCCGCAGCAGCCCCAGCAGCCCGGCCAGCAGCCTGGACAGGGCACGCCCAACATGCCACAGGATGGCCAGCAAAACACCAACTCCGGGGATGGCGGAACGATCATCATTCAAGGGGGCGGCGAGTGATCCAGCCACCTTCGGCAACTCGATCCATCGGTCCCATGCGGAAAGCGAACTGGCAGCTTTCGGAAAGGCGACGCTTCCTTCAAGCCTCTGCGCTGGCGATTGCGTCGCCCTGGACCGGCCTGGCACGAGGCGATGTAAGCCAGTTCTCGAAGACAGAGCCCCGCAACTTACCTACGCTGCGAATGCGGTCGGTGCGCCGCATCCACCACAATGGCGAGCACAATGCATTTACCGATCTATGCCGCTTTCGCGGAAAGCTCTATCTGACCTTTCGCAGCTGTCCCGATGGGCATATGGTCCACCCGACTTCGTCCATTCTGATTTTGTCCAGTGAAGATGGCATCCAGTGGGAAGAGGTTCATCGATTCTCCGTCCCGCAGAGGGATGTTCGTGACCCGCATTTTCTTCTTTTCAAAGATCGACTCTTTGTCATTACCGGAACTTGGTACACCGGCAACTCCACCCTGCCGCTCGATCAATACGATCTGAACAAACACCTAGGGTACGCTGTCTGGAGCGACGATGGGGTGGTATGGAATGGGCCTCAAATGTTGGAAGGAACGTTCGGCCATTATGTTTGGCGAGCTGCCAGTGACGGGAAGCTGGCCTACCTTTGTGGGCGACGCAACCCGCGATTTGAGATCACGGCGCGAGGGGAGGGGGACAACGTCGAATCGGTGATGCTAGCCAGCGAGGATGGTCTAGTCTGGAGAAAGCATGCCCTCTTTCAGGAAACCGAGGGAGACGAGACGGCATTCTGGATCGACTCACAGGGCACGCTGACGGGAGTCGCGAGGAGAGCAAGAAATCGTCCCGCCCAGTTGCTTCGCTCCCAACCGCCCTACCTGCAATGGGAAAGGATGGAACTGGAGCGGGGTGTTGGCGGGCCGATGATTGTTCGCTGGGGAGATCATTGGCTGGTTGGAGGTCGCGATACATCCCAACCCTCCCAGCCAGTCACGGCACTCGACTGGCTGGACGGCGATCGACTGGTGCGAGCTCTAGAACTACCCAGCGGCGGAGATAACTCGTATCCTGGTTTTGTCGAGCTGGACGCGACCAATGCCTTGCTGTCCTATTACTCCAGTCATGAAGAGGATGGCCAAGGGCGTCCGATCACGGCGATCTATCTGGCACATCTGACCAAAGAGTGACCGGCAGTTGGACGGACCATCGCTGGAGCGGTGGGGTGCATGGTCACCAGCGAGCTTCCATCTGGTCGACGATATGATCGGCTAGTCTTTCCATGGCCCGCTGGTGCTGCGTTGCGATCGACTGCCCTGATTCAGGGACCAGATGAGCGTTCTGTGCAAAGTAAAAGGCCACTTCACTTGGAGGAAGGAAGCGGTTCTCCATCAGCAATTGGCCGCGTCGGTCGGTCCACTGCACTTCCACCGTAAAGAAGGTTTGCAGCAACCTAGGTTCATCCGTCCCCGTCTCCGAAATCACCTGCTTGCTGTCGGTGGTCAGGCGGCAAGTCAGCGTCGAATCGGCGGTAGACTGGTTGGCGATCCGGTAGGGAGTCCGCTCTTCGATTCGTTTCTGCACGATCTCGGTCAGTCGTACTCCCAGGTCGGGACGAAAGCTGTCGCTGCGGATGACCGGCACCGACACGGTACGCAGATCGGTTCGGTAGAGCGATTGGGGGCCCATGCGATAGCTGGCACAGCCGATCAAACTGGAAAGCATGCAGGGAACTTGAGCCAGGAAGATGCGGCGCGAAAGCCCACCCGATTGACATGGCGATGTTCCAGGTCTCGCTACCTCCCGGCCGCTCACGGTTTCCCCTCCGTCGCCTGCAGAAGCGGTGCTACCGGATCATTTTCGGGGAACATGTTTGCCAGCCATTGGAAGCGCTGCGGTGGAACTCCGGGTCTGTCCTTGATTTTCTCCACCGCATCGCGGGCCTTATCAGCAAACGGGGTATCGGAGTATTCGGTCAGGATCCGGTCGAGGTAGACTCGGGCGGCGTTGTTTTCCTCTCGCAGCATCCGGTATTCGGCCGCCGTCCAGGCTCGTTCGGCCTTTCGGTACCGTACTTCGGAGTGTGACTTCTGGAGGTACTCGCGCTGTTCCTGAGCTTCTTTGGGAAACTGCCGGAGGATCTGCTGGATCAGTTTTTCTGCGCGATCCAGCGGAGCTACGGAATAGTCAGGACCTTCGTAGGTTTCCAGCTCTGCCTTCAGGCCGAGAAAGTGCGCGTCGAACTGATGTGGGCTGTCGGGGTAGGTCATTCGGAGGTCTTCGTAGTGATCGGCCGCATCCTGAAATTTCCCTTCCTCGAATGCCCGATTGGCCAGTCGCATCGTGACATCGTCCGAAAGCGTGCCGGTGGGGTTGCCCAGACGAATGTTCTCCAGGGTCTTCTTGCCGTGGCCAGCGGTATCGATCCAAGGTCGCCGTTTGTCGGTGGCGTTGACCGCGAAGAAAGGCTGGCCACTGGCCTGCTGATATTGCAGCCAGTAAAGAGCGATCTCCATTCTTCGGGAGTCGATGCGATCCTGATAACGCGTGCGGGGATATTCCTTGATGAGCGTCGCATAATCCTGCTCGGCCGACGCGTAATCTTCCGCGAAGAAGCGACTTTCGGCTTCCATGAACATGGCGTCCTGCTCCAGGTAGCTGCTCCGCCACAGCTTGCCGGCCGCAGAATACTTCTTGGCTGCCTTGCGGAACAGGGACCGGCGTTCTTCACCTTGAGCGTCTTTGGCCTGTTCGAACAGGGTATCGGCTTGTCGATAGGTTTCCTGCGCCTTGGGGCGGTCGGCCGGCTTGTCGGTCAAACCCGGAATCCACGCTCCGGCCTGCTCCAGCAATGGCCGGTTCCCCTTCTTCTCAGCTCGGCTTCCTTCCGGCCGCACCCAATTGCCATCTTGATCCTCGTATCCTTCGACTGCATTTTTGGCGGTATCGTATTCCAGGGAGCGATCGCTGCGCAGCGACTGACAGCCGGCCAGCAGAACAAGTCCAAGTAGCAAGGTGCGACTCAGCACGATCCCGATCGATCGACCTTGGTACTGCGGCAAGCATGCGGCTGATGGAGCGCATCTGCTGATGCCGCGATACTCCTTCTGGACTTTCGTTTCCCGGTCTTCCATGACCATCACGACTCCTGCCAATAGTGCGTTGGGCGATTGGTTCGCCATGGCGTCATTTGTAGGGCGACAGCGATTGCATCAACGTCCCAGGTCGTCCAGGAAATCGATGACGCGCAAGTTTCTTCCGACCAGGGTTTTGGTGTAGGCTGCCAGGAACCCACGAATCTCTCGTTTCACCGTGATCTCCGGAACATTGAGTGCGGATGGGTGGCAGTCGGGCTGCGAGGCCTGCACCAACCATTCGATGGTTTTGGGGTCGACCGCCACCACCTGACGATGCCCGGCGGCGCAGGATCGGCATAGGTAGCCCCCCGAACTGATTCCCAGCAAGGGTGGCAACCGTGAAGGTTCTGTGGTTGCTGCATTCGACCGGGGCAGGTCGCATTGAACACAGCGATCGAAGCTGGGTTGATGCCCCAGCTTTCCAAACAACTGAAGTTCATAGCAGGCCACCCACGGGAATGGCGGTTGCTGATTGTCCAAAGCCTCCAGTACTTCGACCGTCTTCCGGTAAACCCCCTCGATGGGGACACCTTCCTCGGTCAGGGTCGCCAGCAGTTCCACCACGTAAAATCCACAGTACAAAGCCAGCAGGCTCTTCTGGCCGCCGCGAAACCGTCGTTCCAGCTTGGCTTCGGTGAGCAGATCGAGGCTATCGGCCGATTTCCGCAGGAACACTATGCGACAGATGGCCAGCAGGTCAATAGCAGACTCAAAGGGGCTCTTGGGTCTCCGGGCTCCTTTGGCGAGGACAGAGATCTTGCCAAAGTGATCTGTCCAGAGCGTCGCGATGCAGCTGGATTCGCTCCACGGCACCACCTTGAGAACAATGGCATCCGATTTCTCCAGCGCCATCGCGATCTCCTGCATCTATGCCGAGTCGATGGCGATGGGTTGCTTGGCAACCGGTCGCCTGACGATCGAGGCAATTCACTCGCCTCCCAGCCCCCCCAGATCGGAAAGTAGCTCCGACATCTCCGCAGCGGCGTGGAAGTCCCCTTGCCTGCGTGCTTCCTCGATACCATCGCGAAGCCACTTTCGGGCCGCATCGATTTGCGAAGCATCTACCAATTGCCTTGCGGCCTGGAAATAGGCTGGAACGTAGGGGGGATTGCCCAGAGTCAGTTGGCGGAGCGCATCCAAACTCTCCTGGTGCCGCCCCTCTTTGCCCAGTTCCATCGCCAAAGCATAGCGCAGGAAAACATCCTCCGGTTCCTCGCGCAGCATCGCCTCGATTTGTTCCCGTCGGCTGCCGGCCATCGATACTCCCTTTCGCTCGAATCCTGCGGCCTCTGGCATCAGGCCATCGTGCCGATCTTTCACCTCGCCGATTCCCCAACCAAGCTGCCAACAGCTGTTAAACCCCAGCCGCACCTTTGCGAAAGCGACCCCTCGCGGCGACGATGCAGTGCCATGGAATTGGGTCGGCAGACCGCTGGCCTGGATATCCAGGCTAGCCGCTTGGTGTTGTATGGTCGGCGGAAGGAGGGGATTCGTCAAGCGGCGGCCGGGAGGGAGCCAGATTGAGCGATCGCGTGGAACTGACCATCCTTCACTTCATAGACCACATCGGCAAGATCGAGCAGCTTTTCGCGGTGCGTGATGATGATCATGGTGCGCCGTCCCAGATGATGGCTGAGCGAATCGCGGATCAGTGCCTCGCTGTGCATGTCGATCTGGCTGGTGGCTTCGTCCAGGATGAGGATCTCTGGATCGCGCAGCAGAGCGCGAGCAAGAGCGATCCGTTGACGCTGTCCACCGCTGAGTCGCTGGCCATTGTGACCCACCCGAGTCTGATAACCTTCGGCAAGCTGGCCGACGATGAACTCGTGCGCATGTGCCTGACGACTTGCCTCCTCAATCGCTTCCTGGGTCGCACCAGGGGTTCCGTACGCGATGTTGTACGAAATCGTCTCGTTGAAAAGTTCGGTATGCTGCGTCACCAAAGCGATCCGTCGTCGCAGATCATCGAGTTTCAGCTGCTTCAGGTCGACGCCCCCCAGTGTCACTTGGCCATGCTGCGGATCATAGAATCGGCAGAGCAGGCTGATCATCGTCGACTTGCCGGTGCCGTTGTGGCCGACGATAGCGATCGTCGAGCCGGAGGGGATCTCCAGGGAAACATCGCGCAGGATCGGCTGTTCGGGGCGATAGCCGAAAGTCACCTGATGCAAGGCGATCGCATGCCGGCCTGGTTCCAGTAGCGCTGGATTCTCGGAGTCCCGAATCAGGCTGGGCTGATCCAGTAGCGGGTAAAGTGCATCGGCGGCGACCGATCCGGCATAGATGCTGGAATAGACACCGGAGAGTTTCCGGAGCGGATCGCTGGCGCCGATCAGCGCGCCGAAGAAAATGAGGAGACTGGAAACGCTAAGGGGTTCCTCACAGACGGTGAAGCCAAGCAACTGAGTCTCCTGATTGAGCACCAGGTAGGCGCCGCCGACGATGGTGGTGCAGAGCATTCCCAAACCGAGGAATTCGATGACTGGCTTGGTCAGCGCGGTGTAAAAAATGAATCGCAGACCATAGTTGCGCATATCCATCGTCGCCAATTCAAATCGCTTCGCCTCGGTCTGTTCCATCGAGTAAGCCTGGACGGTCTGTAGGTTTCCGAGCGATTCCAGCATCACTTCGTGGAAACTGCCAGCTCGCATCAGAACGCGCTGCGAGATCGTCTTGAGTCGACGGGTTAGCCAGACAAGGAGAAAGCCAACCACGGGAGCTACAATCATGCTGATCAGCAGCAGTCGCCAGCAAATAAAGCCAGCGGCGGCAAGGCAGGAGGCGATTTTGAGCGGTTCGCGGACGGCGCCGCCCAGCGTATTGGTCAACCCCTGAGACAGCCCTTCGGCGGTATGTGCGATGTGAGCCGTGAAGCCACTGGTGCCGATGTGCGAGTAGGTGGCGCGGTCCAGGTGGAGCGCTTTCTCGAAAATGCGCTGTCGGATACCTCGCGAGATATCGAGAGCTGCTCGCCCCACAAGCAATTCATTGATCACCAAAAAGAAGTGCTTGACCAGGGTGCTGATCATCAGGATTGCGACGATCCAGGCGACAGTCTGAAAAGGATCCTTCGGCACAAATCGTTCGATCCAAGGTCTCGATTTCTGCCAACTTAGCAGTCGCCCTCGCTGCACCAGCAGGTCCTGATTCCATTTTGCCTGTTGGTCTAGCAACGCTTTTGGGAGGGAGGGATCCTCGGGGACATTCTTCAGCTCCCCTTCAAGCCTCTGGATTTCGGTTTCGTGCCGCGAGATCTCCCGCTCCATCCAGCTTTGCACCGACTCCCCATGCAGCGTGACTTCCAGGATCGGATAAAATCCGAGAATATTCCCGCCCCAAAGCATCGCGACCATCATGGAGCAGACCATCGCCAGCAGTAGCGAAGGCCAAAACTTCATCGCTTCTCGAAGTGCTCGTCGGTAATTCTTCATGCTTCCACTGCTCTTTTCTATCCTGCCGCCCTGCTGGCGATTGCTTGGCCAGTTGTCGCTGCGATCGACTGATGCCCGCTGAAATCCGGCGGAAAATGCCAGGGGGGCCTGGAGAGTCCAAGCTTTCCGAGCATCCGATCGATTCGATGAACCCATCGGTCCCAGCGGCGCACCTTGCGACCATAGAGAACCAATTGACTTGGGTTCAAGTAGAGTTGTCGAAAACCCTGCTCCCAGAGACTGCGATGGAATGGAACATGCTCGCAGTCCGGACCACCGTAGCGACCGGCGCAGTAGGCTTCCATCCGGTAGATTCCCAATCCGCCAAAGCAGGAGTAGACAGGAACCATCGGTTCCCCTCGTTGCCAAACCATCGTGTTGACCTGGCCGGTGGGAATCGCCTCCCAACTTCCAGCGGGCCGGAAAGCCCAGGCGTCGTATTGGATGACTCGGTTGGCATCCCAGCGATTGCGTCGGAAGATCAATCCATTGGAACCGACAAAGTCCCACTGCTCCGCGCCGAAGCTGTGGGCCACCCCTTCTTCACTGAAAAGCCCATCCAGATCGAGGTCGACGAGGATGGCAGCGTCCCAGTTGGACCATCGCTCCCTTACCAGCGCCTGGCACTGGCTGCGATAATATCCCATCCGTTCTCCGCGGTGGCTGGACCGTTTGGGTGGGTGCTTTGGATCCCCCAACGCCTCACGGATCAGGACCAGCCTCTCTTGGCGATCCCGCCATTGTTCCAGCCATCCACCGGTACCATCCTCCGAATCGTTTTCGTAGATGGCGATGCGGTAGTCGAGAAAATGTCGCCCTAGCGACTCTAGAGCGCTAGCCGTGCTGCGGATTTTGGAGGCTAGATTGCGTGCCAAGCCGATCAGCACCACTCGCTGCTGCGCCATCCGCGCAGCTCCCTTCGCAACCTGCAATGCATAAGCATGCCGGTCACTCTGTGGTGGAAACCGCGATTCGTCCCATCCCCAACGTGGTTGCATCCTGCCCGGGACTCCCTTCCCGAAACCGTCGTCGCCTGAACGTTGTCGCCTGAACGTAGGGAGCCATTTGGTCGAGCCGATCTGGGGCTGTAGGACCTTGGGGCTGTGCGAACAGAAGGTAGTGCGACCCTTGGGGGGCTGGCCTACCAATGGGCCTGCTCCCCGAATCTAGCCCAACTCTATAACACCAAAAGGTAGAAGGCGTAAAGATCGAACGCTCTAGGGTAGCTACCCAAACGACCAAGCGGATTGACGTTGACCTCGCATCCAAGGATCGCTTAAAAAATGCAAACGATGGCACGTCCCGTGGCTCATGGACGACCCACCGGGGAGTGCCGGATCGGTGCATGGTCTTGCGGGCGATCGGGTTCAAGCCCGAGCCGTCTTGAGGGCTGCGCAATAAAGTCCGACCGTCCAGGACCCACGCAAGGAAGCATTCGGATACCGATGAACATTGGCTTGTTCCTCCCGAATTGGGTAGGTGACGCCTGCATGGCGACTCCAGCGGTCCGAGCGATCCGCCAGGGACTCGATGCGCGATATCGCTTGATCGGTATTGGGCGCTATGCGGCCAGAGAGGTCTTTCGAGGGCTTCCTTGGCTTGATGAATTCCTCGTCTACCAGCCTCGCTCTTCCGAGGGGATCGGCAATCGAAGATCGCTGATCCGATCGATGCGTCAGCGTCCTTGGGAGGCGTTGGTCCTGTTCACCAACTCCTTGACCACCGCCCTATTGGCCTGTGCCAGCGGAGCTCCCAAACGCATCGGTTACAACCGAGATGCGCGCGGCTGGCTGTTGACCCAGCGTTTGGAAGCCCCAAGGGATTGCGGAGCGTTTTCGCCGATTCCGGCGATCGACTACTACATGAAGCTAGCGGCTTCTCTGGGATGTCCCTCCACTGACCGTTCCATGGAAATCGTCGTCGGGGATGAAGAACGCGATCAGGCCGAGTTGCTTTGGACCAAGTTGGGATGGGATTCCCGCTGCATGACGATCGCCATCCATTCTGGAGGTGCACGAGGTGTCGCCAGGAACTGGCCAGCCGGCTCCATCGTCTCCTTAGCCCGAAAACTACAGGCTCGCTATGACTGCCAGATCCTGCTTCATTGTGGACCAGGAGAACGCCAGAGCACCCTGGCAATCGAAGCGATGATCGATCATCCGCGTATTCGCAGCATGGGGCTGATGTCCGACCTCCCTTTAGGACTCAGCAAAGCTGCCATCGCCAAAGCGAAGCTATTGATCTCCTCGGACAGCGGTCCTAGGCACCTGGGAATCGCTCTGGGCTTGCCCGTCGTCTCGCTGTTTGGTCCGACAACGCCGGAATGGACAACTACCTACAACCTGCCGGAAACAATCCTCCAAGTGCCGCTCGACTGCCGTCCCTGCTTTGCGTCGCAATGCCCGCTACAGCATCACGCCTGCATGGAGGGGATCAGTGTCGAGTCGGTTTTTCAGGCATCCTGTGCGAGGATCGATTCGACTTCTCTATGGACCCTGCCGACACCTCAGGATCTGAGGGTGCCTGAGGCAGCATGACCCTTTGCGGTCGGGTCTGCTCCTGGAATGGCCTTGTTGCAGGTTTCCGGGACCCCCATCGATTAAACCATCCCCTGCGGATTGCGCCGCACAGAATATTCTGAAACAAGGAGCCTCCATCATGATCGTTGCTGCTTCCACCGGTAGCTTTCCACATCTTTCTTTCGTCGAAGCGATCGAAAAGCTGATCGACCTGGAGTTCACCAGCGTCGAGGTGCTGATGGACGATCGGAACCCCCAGATGCCGCCTAGGAGAATCCACGAAGAGTTTCAGGAATGCCTGCGGCTGATTCGCGATACTCACCGAATGGATTTGGTCGCCTACGATCTGCGCATCGATGCGAAGGACGAAGAACACTATGAAATCTTCAACTCGGTCTGCAAATTCGCCAAGGCAACCAAAGTGGTGACCCTGACCGTTCCCAGCGCCGAGTTGGGCACGCCGTTCAACCAGGAGGTGGAGCATCTACAGAGGCTGGTGGATATCGCCGAGCGAGAAGGGGTGCGCGTCGGGATGCTCTCCCAGATCGGCCGGTTGTCGGAAGATCCCGACACCGTCAAGGTGCTGTGCGACAATGTCCACGGTCTGGGCCTGACACTAGATCCTAGTCACTATCTGGTGGGGCCCCACCGCAACAAGAACATCGACAAGCTGATGAAGTACGTCTATCACGTCCACCTCCGCGACTCGCGCAAAGATGCTTTGCAAGTACGCGTGGGCCAAGGGGAAATTGAATACGGGAAGTGGATCACCTCGCTACAGCGGGTTGGATACGATCAAGCGCTTGGAATCGACATCCTCCCCGACGATCAGATCGACATGCAGCAGGAACTGCGCAAGATGCGGTTGCTGCTGGAAAGCCTGATCTGACACGCATCCACTCGCAGAGACCACGGTACATGTACTGCATGGAGAATCGTATCTCTGCCTTCTAACCTTCAAGGGCACCTCTTGGACGATCAGCACCCAGGTACACTTTTGGCAGGCTGATTGGACAATCAGCCGGAGGCCATCGCTTCCTTCTGGTGCTCTTCTTCCTGAAGAGCATCGATTAGCGGCCACAGCTGGTCGAGTTCGTCATGGAAGAGGCGGCCGATCAAGATGTCGGTGATCAGCCCTTTCTTTTCGGGATGCCGGCGGACCAGTTTGCCAAAATTCAAGCCGGCATAGAACGCCTGCACCAGACGGCGCATCCGATCGACCCCGCGAACGTAATCGGCCTCCCAGCATCGCAAACGCGACTCACTGGGATCTCCAGCCCTTAGTGCATCGCCGATCGCATCGGCCGCCAAAGCGCCGGACTGCAGGGCCAAAAGAATTCCGGAAGAATAGAGAGGATCGAGAAAACCGAAGGCATCACCCACCAGCACCCAGCCATCCCCAGCCGCTTGGCTGGCTCGGTAGGAATATTCCTTCTGCGTTCGCATCGGCTCGCATTGCGTAGCCCCCTCCAGTCGTGGGATCAAACCAGGGCAACGATCCACCTCCTCGAAATAAATCGTGGTGGGATCTTTGCTGGCCCGGTTGCGGAACAGGTAATCATGGTCGGCGACCACGCCGACACTGACTAGGTCACCTGCCAAAGGGATGTACCAGAACCAACCCTTCTTCCCGGCCGTCTGCATGACGATTGTCGATCCCTCATCCTTGCCAGTTTCTCGCTTGGCACCCCTCCAGTAGGTCCAGATCGCTGCCTTCTTCAAGTCAGGATCCCACTTGCGCAGTCCAAGCCGGTCGATGATCAGGCCCGACTGGCCGGCGGCATCGACGACGACTTGGCAGTGGATCTCGCGGGCTGGCCCCTGCTCACCTTGAACCCGCACCCCGACCGCTCGTTCCCCCTCCATCAGCACTTCCAGAACACGCGTCCCTTCATGGACTTCCACGCCATGCTGCCTAGCGTTTTCCATCATTAGCGTATCGAATTCACTGCGCAGCACTTGCCAGGTCTGCGACCGGGCATGGGGATCGTAGTCAGAAAAATAGAAAGGCTCCGACAGCCTTCCTTGTTCAGAGACGAACTGAACGCTGTGCTTTTTGACAAAACCGCTGGCTCGCATCCGGTCTAGCAGCCCAAGTCGCTCCAGCACATCGTAGGTATGTGGAATCAACGACTCCCCCACATGGAATCTGGGGAACCGGTCCCGCTCCAGCACCTGCACTGAAAAACCTTGCTGTGCCAAGAGCGTTGCCACCGTGCAACCTGAAGGCCCGGCGCCGATGACCACCACATCTGGTTGCTTGGAAATCATCCCATCGACTCCCTGAAAGGAAGGTATCTGTCAACAGTTGTCGCACCAATACTTGTTGAAACAACTTTCCAATATCATATCATCGTACGCCGTCAACGGGAACTGAAGAACAACCCATCTCGGTCTATTTGGCAACCAAAACCTTTGACTGAATTAGCCCCTCCTGCCACTGCGGTAATGTCCATGTTAAGGGGACTGCAGCCCCCTGCTTCGGGTGGATTTCTTCGGCGGGCCGCTTTTTCCGTTTGGCTTGTTTCTAGCCAAGAGCGGATGGGGCAGATCTGAAGATGGGCTTCGCGAGGCCTTGGAGGGCAAGGGGGGAGAGAAGGGCCTAATGCTTCTGGTCAACTGTTTGGGGGGCGGATGGCGCTGAGTCGGAGGCCGGTTCGATTCGAATCGAACTGGCTGGTTAGTGGGTGGGCATGCCGGCGACATCTTCGGGGGGAATTGCCGGACGGAGGGCCTTTTCCACATGATGCGCGAAATCTCTTC